>Ga0209883_1000004_pt1 | contig 90280 bp, 78 predicted proteins | sample GWRWT4_21May14_FD_187196 | JGI IMG/M metagenome (GOLD analysis project Ga0209883, IMG submission 187196) | Sand microcosm microbial communities from a hyporheic zone in Columbia River, Washington, USA - GW-RW T4_21-May-14 (SPAdes) (version 2) | ecosystem: Engineered > Artificial ecosystem > Sand...
ATCGCCAATGTCTGCTGCTTCATCGTCGGACCTCACGCTGTTACTCTGACGCCAGAGATGCAATCGCCGAGCCAGGGGACTTGATCAGTCTTGCCCTAGCATCGCTGCCATGGCCAATCGACTCACTCAAATCGCGACCCGCACCGGCGACGACGGCACCACCGGCCTCGGCGACGGCACCCGCGTCTCCAAAGACCACCTGCGCGTGCAGGCCATGGGCGATGTGGACGAGCTCAACTCGACGTTGGGCGTGCTGCTCGCCGAACCCTTGCCCGACGACGTGCGCGAGCTGCTCGTCGTGATCCAGCACGAGCTCTTCAACCTCGGCGGCGAGCTGTCGATCCCGGGCTACGAGCTGCTGAAAGCCGAAGCGGTGATCCAACTCGACGAAGCGCTGGCGCACCACAACGCCGCCTTGCCGCGCCTGAAGGAATTCATCCTGCCCGCCGGCACGCGCAGCGCGGCACTGGCCCATGTGGGCCGCACGATCGCTCGGCGCGCCGAGCGGGCCGTGGTCGCGCTCACGGCCGTCGACAAGGTCCGCGCCGAACCGCGCCACTACCTGAACCGCCTGAGCGACCTGCTGTTCGTGCTGGCCCGCGTGCTCAACCGTGCCAACCTCGACGGGCTGGGCGGCGACGACGTGTACTGGAAGAGCGAACGCCTGGCGCGCGACGCCGAATAAGCCAGCCTCAGGCTGCGGCGGCCGCCCCGCCCAGCTCGCGGAACAACCAGGCCCGTGCCAGTGCCCAGTCGCGCTTGACGGTCGCCAGCGACACGCCGAGCACCTGCGCTGCTTCATCGTTCTCGAGCCCGCCGAAGAACTTCAGCTCCACCACCCGCGCCGCGCGCGGGTCGATGCGCTCGAACGCCTGCAAGGCTTCGTGCACCGCCAGCACGTCGGCCGACTCGCCGTGCGCCACCTGCTGCGCTTCGGTGAGCGTGAGCGAGACGAGTGCGGCGTCGCGCTTGTCGGCGCGCTTGGCGACCGCGTGGTTGACGAGGATGCGCCGCATCATGATCGACGCCACCGAGAGAAAGTGCGCCCTGCTCTCCCAGCGCGTGCGCGTTTGCCCGGCCATGCGAAACCAGGCTTCGTGCGTCAGCGCGGTGGCGCTCAGCGTGTGGGCCGGTGATTCCTGCCGCAGCTGCCCGGCAGCGCGGGCGCGCAGCTCGCCGTAGAGCAGCGTGAACAGCTCGGCCGGCTCGCCCTGGTTCGCGGCGGCCAGCGTTTGCAGCCACGGCGCCGCGTCGGAATCGTCGGGGGAATCGGGGAACGGCTCGGCCATGCGCGGCATTGTGAACGGCACGGCGAAAAAATTTGAGCGGGCGTGAGCCTTTCGGCGCCAGCGGCTGGCGGTACTGGACAAGGAAGTCACACCGACCGGGTCGGGGCGCTTCCGATGGTTCACCCAAACGCTCGAAGGACTTCTTCCATGTTCAACACCGCCCGCTCGCCCTTGCGCATCGCCGCGCTCGCCACCTTGTTCACGCTCGCCGCCTGTGGCGGTGGGGGCGACGACACGCCTGCAGCGCAGGCGCCAGCACCCGCTCCGGTGCCCGCACCAGCGCCTGCCCCCGCGCCATCACCGGCCCCGGCACCGGCACCAACTCCCGCACCCGCCACCGTCAGCGCGTCCGGCAGCATCACCGTGACCGGCGCAGCGCCGGCCACCTACACCCCGCAGTCCGACGGCTTCACGGTCGTGACCGCGACCTCGGGCACGGCCTACAGCTTCCTGCGCAAGAACGTCAGCGTGGCCGGCACGTCGACGCTCTACAACACCTCGGTGGTGGTCACGAAGCTGCTCAACGGCAGGATCGACGTCGTCTACTACAACCCGCAGAGCCGCTCCGACCCGGCGTACTTCTGCTCGCCCTGCAGCGGTGTCACGATCACGCCGGCGGCCGGCGCCGAACACCCGGTCACGGTGGCGCTGGCCGGGGTCGTGCTCGGCGCCATCACGCTCGACGGCTCGCTCGTCGGTGATGCCAGCGGCGCCGCCTGGCACCCGCGCGACCTGCCGCGCACGACCACCGGCACGCTCGCCGTCAACGGCACGGCCGCTGCGGTGCAGAGCGCGACCCTCTCCACCGCCACGGTGCCCGGCAGTGGCGGCACACGCACGGTCGCCATCGTGCTGCCCGACGGGCGCAACCTGTCGTATGCAGAAAACCTCAACGCCGCGGGTGCGGTGTTGTCGAGCGGCGTCACCCTGATCGGCAGCACCGTCGCGTCGTTCCAGAGCTGCAACGCGGCCTGCAACGTCAGCCTCGTCGAGCGTGCCGACGGCGGCAGCATCAGCTTCGGCAACACGCCCTTGTCGAACAGCGGCTCGATCGACGGCACCGTGTCGTTCGGCAAGACCCAGGGAACGCTGACGAGCCCCACGCTTGGCAGCATCACCCCGGTGCACGACACCGTGGAGTCGAACAACGACGAGCGCACCTATGTCTTCGACGTGCTCGGCACGACGGCGCAGTCGGGCATCAGCCTGGCCAGGCTGGTCTACCGTGGCAGCGTGCTCACGGAGATGGCCGTGGTGACCGGCATCGGCGCTGCCGTCTACCACTGCTTCGAGACGGCGAGCACCTCGCCCCAGGTGCCGGCGTGCTCCGGCGTCACGCGCGCGGCCGACCTGCGCAGCTTCACGTTCGACAACGTCGCGCTGCAGGGCGGCGCCGTGGGGGTGTCGACGCGCATCGCGGTCAGCGGCACGCTGGTCGCGAAGGCTCAGTGATGCCGGCGCCGGGCCGGAGGCGCGCAGCTACCATGCGCGCTCCCGGCCCGGCCTCTTCGATCGTTTCCCCATGACCTCCGCACCACCCGACTGGGCCGCCATCAAGGCGGTTTTCGAACAGGCCCTCGACCAACCCGCTGCGCATCGTGCCGCGTTCGTTGCCGAAGCCACGCTGAGCGAATCGGCCCGCATTGAAGTGCACTCGCTGCTGAGCCACCACGCGGCCGCCACCGACCAGCTCGGCTTTCTCGATTCGCCCGGCGCCGCGCCGCAAGCCGCCCCTGCCGCGCAAGTCGGCGAGCGTTTTGGCGCCTGGCAAATCACCGCGCCGATCGGCAGCGGCGGCATGGGCGAAGTCTTCGAAGCACGCCGTGCCGACGGCGCCTACGAAGGCCGCGCCGCGATCAAGCTGCTGCGCCACGGCGCCGGCGGCAGCAGCGCCGACGTGCTGCAACGTTTTGCGCAGGAGCGCCAGGCCCTCGCGCGCTTGAACCACCCGCACATCGCCACGCTGTTCGACGCCGGCCTCAGCCCGCAAGGCGCACCTTACTTCGTGATGGAGCACGTGCAAGGCACGCCGATCGACAATGCCGCTGCGAGCCGCACGCTCGAAGCCCGCGTCGAACTCTTCCTGCAGCTCGCCGACGCCGTGGCCCACGCCCACCGCAAGCTGCTCGTGCACCGCGATCTCAAACCCGGCAACGTGCTCGTCACTGCCGAAGGCCAGGTCAAGCTGCTCGACTTCGGCGTGGCCAAAGCGCTCGACCCGCTGGCAGGCGCCCACCCCGACACCACGCTCGGCAGCACGCGCCCCTACACGCCCAACTACGCCAGCCCCGAGCAAGTGCGCGGCGAAGCGGTCGGCACCTCGACCGACATCTACTCGCTCGGCGTGCTGCTGCACCAGATGCTGACCGGCGTGCGCCCCACCGGGCGCGGCGCCACCACGCCGGCCGAGGCGGTGCGCAGCGTGCTCGAAGAACAGCCCACACGCCCGAGCGGCCTGGGCGCCGACGTGGTCGCCGACCCGCAATGGCCGGCCACGCGCAAGCGGCTCGCAGGCGACCTCGACAACATCGTGCTGAAGGCGCTGGAGAAAACCGTCGAGCGCCGCTACGAGAGCGTCGACGCACTGGCGCGTGACCTGCGCGCGTGGCGCGGCGGCCACCCGGTGAGCGCGCACGCGCCCGACGCGCTCTACCTCGCCACCAAGTTCGTGCGCCGCCACAAGCTGCCGGTGGCGGCCGCGGCCGTGGCCGTGCTCGCGCTGGTCGGTGGCCTGGGCGCCGCCTCGTGGCAGGCGCAGCAAGCGCGTATCGCACGCGACGAAGCGCAGGCGCGGCTCGCCGACATCCGCGGCATCACGCGCAATCTGGTGTTCCGCTTCGGCGACGCGGTGAGTTACTTGCCCGGTGGCATGAAGGTCAAGGAAGACTTGCTGCAGGACGTGCTGCGCAATCTCGACCGCCTGGCCCAGTCGACCGACCGCGACCCCGACCTGCTGGCCGACGTGGCCAACACCTACGCGCGCCTGGCCGAGCTGCAAGGCAACGACCAGTCGCTCTCGCTCGGCAAGCCCGACGCGGCGCGCATCAACGCCGACAAGGCCATCGCACTGGCCACCGGCTTGCTGCCCACACGCCGCGCCGACTGGCGGCTGGCGAGCTGGGCGGCCAACGCCTACCTGGTCCGATCCAAGGTGTTTCGTGGCGAGAACAAACCCGCCGAGGGACTGAAAGAACTCGAAGCCGCGGCGGCCGTGCTCGCCGCCGTCGACCTGACCAAGGCCGACGACCTCGGCCGCGCCACCATCATGGGCCAGCACGGCGCGGTGGTCATCACCGAAGCGCAACTGCTCGATCAGCTGGCGATCCAGAAACTGGCCACGGCCGAGCAGAGCCTGCGCAAGTTCGACGAGGCCGAAGCCGTGTACCGCCCGCTCGCGGCGCAGCGCGCGATGCTCGAACGCATCGACCTGACCGGCCGGCCCGAAGAGCCGAAGTCGTATGCCCAGGTGCTCACCAACCTCGGCGTCGTGGTGGGCGGCCGCTCGCGCATCAGGCTGCGCCTGGAGCAGCTCGATCAGGCCGCCACCGAAGCCGAGGCGGCACTGGCGTTGATGCAGGAAGCCGTGGCCTACGACCCACCGACCTCGCTCTGGAAAGACGGCCTCGCGACCGCCGCCAACCACTTGTCGGCCACACGCTTGCGGCGCGGCGAATACGCGCTCGCCTTGCCCGCCGCGCAGCTCGCCACCGCGACCGGAACGGCGCTGGCCCGTGAAGACGGCCCGCAAAGCAAATGGGCGCTGCAACTGCACCAGCTCGGCTCGCCGCTCGGCCGCGCGCTCGCCGGCACCGGTGCGCACGCACAGGCGCTCGTGGTGTTCGACGACACCATCGCCGGCTTCACCCGCGCACGCGCGCTGCCCACGGCCAACGACGCGGCGCGCGCCAATGCCAGCCGCGTCATCGCATGGATGCAGGTTCAGCGCGCACGCTCGCTGGCCGCCCTCGGCCGGGCTGAAGCCGGGTTGCAACAGGCCCGCGAGGCCAGCGATGTGTTGCTGCAGATGAGCTCGGCAGCAGGCGCTTCACGCGACTTGCAACTCAACAGCGGCGAAGCCCTGGCCCTTCTCGCCCAACTCGACACGCCAGCGCGTGCCCGGCACCTCCGCGCCGCGCTCGACAAGTACCTGGCGGCCGACGCGATGCAAGCCTTGGCGGGGGTGAACGCCGAAGCCTTGCGCAGCTTGCGGCAGGCGGCCGGCGCGCTCGCACTGGAGCGCTGAGCGGCTCAGCCTACGCGGCCGGCGTGTTCAGCACTGCGCTGAACTCTTCCATGCTGAGAAAGCCGTCCTTGTTCGTGTCGAGATCGTCGAACTTGAGCGCGATGGCGGGCAAGTGCCCGGCTTCGTCGCGCGACAGCTTGCCGTCGTTGTTGGCGTCGGCGCGGTTGAACGCCGCCTCGACCGCCAGCCGCGCCCGCGCGCTGGATTCGCTGGCCGGTGCCTGGGTCTGCGCGCAAGCGGCCACCGAGGCGCCCGCCAGCACGACTGCACTGAGGGCAGCCGGCAGGAACGGGATTCGCTGGGTCATGACAATCTCCTGATCGACGGGCGAAAACCACATTGAACCGTCAGCGCAGCGCCCGGGCCAGCACAATTTCCCGGCCTTACCGGGGTTACATCCCGGCGCATCGTTTTTACTTGCGGGCGCACACGCTCAGGTTTTCGACTGGCGGCGCGCCAGCACCGCTTCGCTCAGCACGCTCAGCACCTCCAGCGAGTGGTCCCAGCCGATGCAGGCGTCGGTGATGCTGCGGCCGTATTCGAGCTTGGCCGGATCGTCCTTGCCGGCGCTGAACTTCTGCGCCCCGGCCTGCAAATGGCTCTCGACCATCACGCCGAAGATGCAGCGGCTGCCGGCTTTCAGCTGCGCCGCCACGTCGCGCGCCACCTCGACCTGCTTCTCGTGCTGCTTGCTGCTGTTGGCGTGGCTGCAGTCGACCATCAACGTGCAGTCGAGTTGGGCCGCTTCGATCTCCTTGCAGGCTGCCGCCACGTGTGCCGCGTCGTAGTTCGGTGCCTTGCCGCCGCGCAGGATCACGTGGCAGTCGGTGTTTCCGCGGGTCTCGACGATCGCGACCTGGCCGTTCTTGTGGATCGACAAAAAGTGGTGCGGCCGTGACGCCGCCTGGATCGCGTCGATGGCGATCCTGATGTTGCCGTCGGTCCCGTTCTTGAAGCCGATCGGCGCCGACAGGCCCGAGGCCAGCTCGCGGTGCACCTGGCTTTCGGTGGTGCGCGCGCCGATCGCGCCCCAGGCGATCAGGTCGCCCAGGTACTGCGGCGAGATCACATCGAGGAACTCGCTGCCCGCCGGCATGCCCAGGCGGTTGATCTCGAGCAGCAGTTGCCGGCCGATGCGCAGGCCTTCGTCGATGCGGTAGCTCTCGTCGAGGTAGGGGTCGTTGATCAGGCCCTTCCAGCCGACCGTGGTGCGCGGCTTCTCGAAGTACACCCGCATCACGATTTCGAGCGTGCCGGCGTACTGGTCGCGCATGGTCTTGAGCTTGCGCGCGTATTCCACCGCGGCCACCGGGTCGTGGATCGAACACGGCCCCATGATCACCAGCAGCCGGTCGTCCTTCTTCTGCATGATGCGGCGGATCGCGGCGCGGGTGTCGCCGATCAGCGTCTCGACCGGCGTGCCGGCGATCGGGAAGAAGCGGATCAGGTGCTCCGGCGGCGGCAGCGGCATCACGTCCTTGATCCTCTGGTCGTCGGTCTGGCTGGTGCGTTCGGTCTGCGCATACCAACCCTCGCTGGGGGTGTTGGACTTGGTGGTCATGGCGGTCGGCTCCTGGGCTGTGTATCTGAAGAATGCGCAAGCAAAAAAAAACCGCCGGGGGTGAGCCCGGCGGTTTCTGGAGATTCGTTGCGCTGTCTACTTCGTGTATGCGCTTGCCTCTCCGGCCGCCGAGCGGTGCGAGAACCAGAAGTACGCAAAAAAGTAGGCGGGGCGGAAAAGCATGGGCGCGAATGTAGCACGCAAAGTTGTGGCCGGCGAAATCAGGCCGTGCCGCCCACGGTGAGGCGGTCGATGCGCAGCGTCGGCTGGCCCACGCCCACCGGCACGCTCTGGCCTTCCTTGCCACACACGCCGACGCCGGTGTCGAGCTTCATGTCGTTGCCGATCATCTTCACGCGCGTCAACGCATCCGGGCCGTTGCCGATGATGGTGGCGCCCTTCACCGGGTAGAGGATCTTGCCGTTCTCGACCCAGAACGCTTCGCTGGCCGAGAACACGAACTTGCCGCTCGTGATGTCGACCTGCCCACCGCCGAAGTTGGTGGCGTACAGGCCGCGTTTCAGGCCGGCGATGATCTCTTCCTTGGTCTTGTCGCCACCCAGCATGTAGGTGTTGGTCATGCGCGGCATCGGCACCGCGGCGTAACTCTCGCGCCGGCCGTTGCCGGTGGGCGCCACGCCCATCAGGCGCGCGTTCATCGAGTCCTGGATGTAGCCCTTGAGCACACCGTCTTCGATCAATACGTTGCGCTGCGAGGCGTTGCCTTCGTCATCGACGTTCAACGAACCGCGCCGGTCGGGGATCGTGCCGTCGTCGAGCACGGTCACGCCCTTGGCCGCCACGCGCTGGCCGATTTTGCCGCTGAACGCGCTGCTGCCCTTGCGGTTGAAGTCGCCTTCCAGGCCGTGGCCGATGGCTTCGTGCAGCAGCACGCCGGGCCAGCCCGGGCCGAGCACGACGCTCATCTCTCCGGCCTTGGCGGGGCGCGATTCGAGGTTCGTCAGCGCGGCCTTCACCGCGTCGTTCACGTAACTCTCGATCATCTCGTCGTGGAAGTAGCCGAAGCCGAAGCGCCCGCCGCCGCCGCCGGAACCGACCTCGCGGCGCACCTCGCCGTTCACGGTCTGCTCGGCGATCACGGTGACCGACAAACGCACCAGCGGGCGCACGTCGGCGGCCAGGGTGCCGTCAGCGCGCGCGACCATCACCACGTCGTATTCGCCGGCCAAGCCCGCCATCACCTGCTTGACCCGCGGGTCCTTCGAGCGCGCGAGTTTTTCGACCTTCTCGAGCAGCGCCACCTTCTGCGTGCTGTCGAGTGTCGCGATCGGGTCCATCGGCGCGTAGAGCACACGGCTGCCGGCGACCTTCGGTTTGGTACCGACCTTCACGCTGCGGCTCTGCCCGGCGGCGGCGATGGTGCGCACCGTCATCGCGGCGTCCATCAAGGCGGCTTCGGAGATGTCGTCGGAGTAGGCGAATGCGGTCTTCTCGCCCGCCACCGCGCGCACGCCCACGCCCTGGTCGATGCCGAAGCTGCCGCTCTTCACGATGCCTTCTTCCAGGCTCCAGCCTTCGCTGCGGGTGTACTGGAAATACAGGTCGGCGTCGTCGATGCGGTGCGTGGCGATCGCGCCGAGCGCCTTCGCGAGCGTGGCGTCGGTCAGGCCGAAGGGTTCGAGCAGGAGTGAGCGCGCAACGGCCAAGCGTTCGATCGTGGGTTCGCGAGAAATCATGGCCGCAGTCCTTTGAAGAGCACGCGTCGATTGTAGGAGCCGGGGGCTGGACAAGATTCGTTCACGCTTCTTTACCCCTGCCCCGTCGTCGGCCCGAACGAGGTCTTCGTTGAAGACTCGGGAGCGATCGGCTCCACCCCGACAAACCAAGCGAAGGAATCACCATGCTGAATCTGAAGAACTCACTCGTCGCCAGCCTGCTCGCCGCAGCATCGATCGGCGCTTTCGCACAAGCCGCGGCGCCCGCCACACCGCGGGTCGACCAACGTGAAGCCAACCAGCAAGCGCGCATCGCCAACGGCGCCGCTTCGGGCGAGCTGACGGGCAAGGAAACCGTGCGCCTCGAGAAAGAACAGGCGGCGGTCAACAAGGCCGAGGCGAATGCCAAGGCCGACGGCAAGGTCACGCGCCACGAGCGCAAGCGCCTGCACCGCATGCAGAACGCGGCCAGCAAGGACATCCACGCGCAAAAGCACGACGCACAAACCGCGCCGAAGTGAACGCCGCGTGCTTGACGGGCGCCGCCGACGCGGCTACGCCGGGTCGGCGTTCTTCAAGGCCAGCGCGCGCTCGTACAGCGCGTTGCGCGGCGCGCCGGTCAGCTCGGCGGCGAGCGTCACCGCCTGCTTGAGCGGCAAGGCAGCGAGCAGCGTGCGCAGCGTGCTGTCGAAGGCCGGGGCCTCCGACGCTTCAACGGCCGCCACGAGCGCGTGCACCACGAGCACGAACTCGCCCCGGCTGCGGTGCGCGTCGGCCGCCAGCCAGGCCGGCAGGTCAACCGCCGGCATCGTGCTCACGCTCTCGAACTGTTTGGTCAGCTCGCGGCACACCGTCACGGCACGCGCCCCGCAGCCTTCGGCCAGCGCTGCGGCGAGCGCTTCGATGCGGTGCGGCGCTTCGAACAACACCTGGGTCTGCGGGTTGGCTGCGAGCTGTTGCACGGCGCGCGTGCGCTCGCCGGCCCGCGACGACAGAAAACCGACGAAGGTAAACGGGCCGACCACCACATCACCCGCCACGCTGAGCGCCGCCACCGCACTGCTCGCGCCGGGAATCGGCACACAGCGGTAACCGGCCGCCTGCGCCGCCGCCACGAGCGCTGCACCCGGGTCGCTGATGGCCGGTGTACCGGCGTCGCTCACGTAGGCGACGCGTTCACCGCGCGCGAGCCGAGCCAGAACGCCGGTCGCCGCGTCGCGTTCGTTGTGTTCGTGCACCGCCAGCAGCGCCTTGCCCTCGATGCCGAGCTGGCGCAGCAGCGGCGCGCTGTGGCGGGTGTCTTCGCAGGCGATGGCGTCGACCAGCCCGAGCACGTGGATCGCGCGCAGCGTCAGGTCGGCCAGGTTGCCGATCGGCGTGGCCACCACGTACAGTGCGCCCGCAGGGTAAGTCTGCGCACCGGCGGCGCTGGCGGCGGCTTGTTGCATCAACGAAGCGTGGGGTGTGGTCACGGGCATGGCAACAACGAAGAAGGCCACGACCAAGAGCGTGGGCGATGCGGGCGAAACGCGAGCCTTGGCCCATCTCGAAGGCCAGGGCCTCACGCTCGTGCAGCGCAATTATCGGGTCGCCGCCGGGCCGAACGCGCGCGGCGGCGAAGTCGACCTGATCCTGCGCGAACGCGACGGCACGCTGGTGTTCGTCGAGGTGCGGGCCCGAAGCAGCGCGGCGTTCGGGGGCGCCGCGGCCAGCGTCAGCGCCAGCAAACAGCGCCGCCTGGTGTTCGCGGCGCAGCATTTTCTGCGGCGCTACCGCGCGTTGCCGCCGTGCCGCTTCGATGTGGTCGCGATCGACGCAGACCATGTGCAATGGCTGCGCGGCGCCTTCGATACGTCCTGATTCAAGTGCAAAGTAGTGTGCACTGACTGTGGAACCTCGCTGGTGCATCGGTGTCATATGATCCGTGCCCATGCTTGAACAACGCATCCAACAGCAGTTCTTCGACAGCGCCGACCTGAAATACGCGGCCGCCGAAGTGCTCTCCAAACCCATCGCCGATGCGGTGAGCGCCATCGTGGGCTGCATCACCAGCGGCGGCAAGGTGCTGGCCTGCGGCAATGGCGGCTCGGCCGCCGACGCCCAGCATTTCGCCGCCGAATTCATCGGCCGCTTCGAGCGTGAACGCCCCGGGTTGGCCGCCATCGCGCTGACCACCGACACCTCCATCCTCACCGCCGTCGGCAACGACTACAGCTTCGAGCAGATCTACTCGAAGCAGGTGCAGGCGCTCGGCGCGCCCGGCGACGTGCTGCTGGCGATCACCACCAGCGGCAACTCGGGCAACGTGGTCGCGGCCGTGGAGGCCGCCCACGCCAAAGACATGACCGTGATCGCGCTCACCGGCCACAAGGGCGGCAAGATGCGCGAGCTTCTGAGCGAGACCGACGTGCACATCTGCGTGCCACACGACCGCACCGCGCGCATTCAAGAGGTGCATCTTCTCGTGTTGCACTGTTTGTGCGATGCGGTCGATCTGCAACTCTTGGGCGAACAGGAAAACACATGAGCTCTCTGAACCGAAGCACCGCCACCCTGCTGCTGGCCCTGGCCGCCGGCACCACGCTGAGCGCCTGCGCACCGCTGCTGATCGGTGGCGCGATCTGGGGCGGCACACTCGTCGTCTCCGACCGCCGCACCTCGGGCACGCAGATCGACGACCAGGCCATCGAGCTGAAGTCGGTGCGCCGCATCGCCGACGTGATCGGCGACCGCGGCCACGTCAACGTCACGAGCTACAACCGGCTCGTGCTTCTCAGCGGCGAAGTGCCGACCGAGGCCGACAAGGCGGCGGTCGAGCAGGCCGTGGCACGCATCGACAACGTGCGCGCCATCGTCAACGAGCTGACGCTGGCCGCGCCGAGCTCGCTGTCGGCGCGCTCCAACGACACGCTGATGACCAGCAAGGTCAAAGCCAGCATGGTCGACGCGAAAGACATCCAGGCCAACGCCTACAAAGTCGTCACCGAACGCGGTGTGGTCTACCTGATGGGCCGCGTGACCGAGCGTGAGGCGAACCGCGCCGCCGACATCGCGCGTGGTGTCAGCGGCGTGCAGAAGGTCGTGAAGGTGTTCGACGTCGTCAGCGAAGGCGAACTCGCCGACACGCAGCCGAAGACACTCGCCAAGCCCTGACGAGCCCGGCGCCGCGCGCTCAGCGCAGGCGCTTGACGAGGCTCGAGGTGTCGAGGCGGTTGCCGCCCGCCGCCTGGATGTCGGCATAGAACTGGTCGACCAGCGCCGTCACCGGCAAACGTGCGCCGTTGCGCCGGGCTTCGTCGAGCACGAGGCCGAGGTCCTTGCGCATCCAGTCGACCGCGAAGCCGAAGTCGAAACGGTCTTCGAGCATGGTCGGGCCGCGCTGCTCCATCTGCCAGCTCTGTGCCGCGCCCTTGCCGATCACGCCGAGCACGGCTTTCATGTCGAGGCCGGCCTTCTCGCCGAAGGCGATGGCTTCGGCCAGGCCCTGCACCAGCCCGGCGATCGCCACCTGGTTGACCATCTTCGCGAGCTGGCCTGCGCCGCTGGCGCCCAGCAGCGTCACCGCCTTGGCGAAGGCCATCGCGACCGGGTGCATGGTGTCGAACGCGGCCGGGTCGCCGCCACACATCACCGTCAGCGTGCCGTTGATGGCACCGAGGTTGCCGCCCGAGACCGGCGCGTCGATGAAATGCAGGCCGTGCGCTCTCGCTGCGGCGCTCAGCGCGCGCGCGACCTCGGCCGACGCGGTCGTGTGGTCGACGAACACCGCGCCGGGCTTCATGCCGGCGAAAGCACCGTCGTCGCCGAGCACGACCGAGCGCAGGTCGTCGTCGTTGCCGACACACGCGAACACGATGTCGGCGCCGGCCGCGGCCAGCTTCGGCGTGGCCTCGAAAGCATGGCCGTATTCCGCCACCCAGGCTTGTGATTTGGCCGGCGTGCGGTTGTAGACGGTGACGCTGTGGCCGGCGCCGACCAGGTGGCCGGCCATCGGGTGGCCCATCACGCCCAGGCCGAGAAAGGCGACGCGGCGTGGTGCGGTGGGTTCGTAGCTTCTGTTGCTCATCGGTATTCGATCCGGAAAAAGGGAACGGCCTCGAAGGAGGCCGGTTTTGGTTCAGCGCAGAGCCGAGTTATACGATGGTCAGATGCTCCGTGCCCGCCGCCAGGTCGGTGCTGCGCGCGCGCGAGCTGTGCAGCTTGATCTGCAGCCGCAGGTCGTTGACCGAATCGGCGTTGCGCAGCGCGTCTTCGAAGGTGACGGCCTGGCTCTCGTACAGGTCGAACAGCGACTGGTCGAAGGTCTGCATGCCGAGCTCGCGCGAGCGTTTCATGATCTCCTTGATCTCGGCCACTTCGCCCTTGAAGATCAGGTCGGAGATCAATGGCGTGTTCAGCATGATCTCCACCGAAGCCACGCGCCCGCGCCCTTCCTGGCGCGGCAGCAGGCGCTGCGACACCAGCGCCTTCAGGTTCAGCGACAAGTCCATCAGCAGCTGCGCGCGCCGCTCTTCGGGGAAGAAGTTGATGATGCGGTCGAGCGCCTGGTTGGCGCTGTTGGCGTGCAGCGTGGCCATGCAGAGGTGGCCGGTTTCGGCAAAGGCCACGGCATGTTCCATGGTTTCGCGGTCGCGGATCTCGCCCATCAAAATCACGTCGGGCGCCTGGCGCAGCGTGTTCTTCAGCGCCTGCTCCCAGCCGTCGGTGTCGATGCCGACTTCACGCTGCGTGATGATGCAGTTCTTGTGCGGATGAACGAACTCCACCGGGTCTTCGATCGTGATGATGTGGCCGAACGAATTTTCGTTGCGGTAGTCGACCATCGCCGCCATCGAGGTGCTCTTGCCCGAACCGGTGGCGCCCACCAGGATCACCAGGCCGCGCTTGGCGAGCGCCACGTCTTTCAGCACCTGCGGCAGGTTCATCGTGTCGATCGTGGGCAGCACCTGCGGGATCGTCCGCAACACCATGCCGATGTGGCTCTGCTGCACGAAGGCGTTGCAGCGGAAGCGGCCGATGCCTTGCGGGGCGATCGCGAAGTTGCACTCCTTTGTGCGCTCGAACTCGGCCGCCTGCTTGTCGTTCATCACCGAGCGCGCCAGCGCCAGCGTGTGCTGGCCGGTCAGCGGCTGCGGCGAAACCTTGGTGACCTTGCCGTCGACCTTGATCGCGGGCGGAAAGTCGGCCGTGAGAAACAGGTCGGAGCCATTGCGCGACACCATCAGCCGCAGCAGGTCGTTGACGAATTTGGATGCCTGATCGCGTTCCATGTTTGGGTCCTTCACTACTATCACCGCACCCAGCCTTGGCGCTTGCAGGCGCCAAGTCGTTCGCCAGGCGAAGAACAGTCCTCAGGACTGTTCTTCGTCCGGGCTCACCCAGGGAAATTTTCCGGAAACTTGGCCTTGGCACGCGCCTCGGCCGGCGAGACCACGTTGCGCCGCACCAGGTCCGAGAGGTTCTGGTCCAGCGTCTGCATGCCCAGCGCGTTGCCGGTCTGGATCGAAGAGTACATCTGCGCGATCTTGGCTTCGCGGATCAGGTTCCGGATCGCCGCCGTGCCGAGCATGATCTCGTGCGCCGCCACGCGGCCCGAGCCGTCCTTGGTCTTGCACAGCGTCTGCGAGATCACGCCGATCAGCGATTCCGACAGCATCGCACGCACCATTTCCTTTTCGGCCGCCGGGAACACGTCGACGATCCGGTCGACGGTCTTGGCCGCGCTCGAGGTGTGCAGCGTGCCGAACACGAGGTGGCCGGTTTCAGCGGCGGTCAGCGCCAGGCGGATCGTTTCCAGGTCGCGCATTTCGCCGACGAGAATCGCGTCCGGGTCTTCGCGCAAGGCTGACCGCAGCGCGTTCGAGAAGCTCAGCGTGTGCGGGCCGACTTCGCGCTGGTTGATCAAGCACTTCTTCGACTCGTGCACGAACTCGATCGGGTCTTCGACCGTGAGCACGTGGCCGAACTCGTTTTCGTTCAGGTGGTTGACCATTGCGGCCAGCGTGGTCGACTTGCCCGAGCCGGTCGGCCCGGTCACGAGCACCATGCCGCGGGGCTTGAGCGCCAGCTCGGCGAAGATCTTCGGCGTGTTGAGCTGCTCCAGCGTCAGGATCTTCGACGGAATGGTCCGGAACACCGCTGCCGCGCCGCGGTTCTGGTTGAAGGCGTTGACGCGGAAACGCGCCAGGCCCTGGATCTCGAACGAGAAGTCGCACTCCAGCGTTTCTTCGTAGTTCTTGCGCTGCGAGTCGTTCATGATGTCGTACACCATGCTGTGAACCTGCTTGTGGTCGAGCGGGTCCACGTTGATTCGGCGCACATCGCCGTGCACCCGGATCATCGGCGGCAGGCCCGACGAGAGGTGCAGGTCGGAAGCCTTGTTCTTGACCGAAAACGCCAGCAGTTGAGTGATGTCCATGGGTGCGGAGGTCGGGTGGGTCGGGCCGCGCACGAGAGCGCAGAGGCGCTGCGAGATACTCTCGAAGCATTATGGCGATGATCGCAGACAAGCTCCAACAAGTGCGCGCTCGCATCGCGCAGGCCTGTGCGTCGGCGAGTCGCCCCGTGCAAAGCGTCACGTTGCTCGTGGTAACCAAAACCTACGGCCCCGAGGCGGTGCGCGAGGCCTTTGCAGCCGGTGAACGGCGCTTCGGCGAGAACTACGTGCAGGAAGGCGTGGACAAGATCGTGGCACTGGCCGACCTGCGCGAGTCCATCGAATGGCACCTGATCGGCCCGTTGCAATCGAACAAGACACGCGTGGTCGCCGAGCAGTTCGACTGGGTGCATTCGGCCGACCGGCTGAAGATCGCGCAGCGTTTGAGCGAGCAGCGGCCGGCGCATCTGCCGCCGCTGCAGGTCTGCCTGCAGGTCAACATCAGCGGCGAGGCGAGCAAGAGCGGGTTGATGCCGGACGAGGTGGCGGCGGTGGCACAGGCCGTCGCGACACTGCCCCGGCTCGTGCTGCGCGGCCTGATGGCAATACCGGAACCCGCAAGCGACCTCGCGGCCCAGCGTGTGCCGCACCGTCAGCTGCGCGAACTGATGAACTCGCTTCAAGCCGACGGCCTGGCGCTCGACACACTCTCGATCGGCATGAGCGCCGACCTCGAAGCAGCCATCGCCGAAGGCGCGACGCTCGTGCGCATCGGCAGCGCGATCTTCGGCGAGCGCCCGAGCGTCAGGGCCGCAGCCGCAGGGTCATGAACCGGCTGTTCGGGTCAGCGGCATAAGACCCGAACGGCCCGGTGTCGACGAAACCTGCACTGGCATAAAGCTGATGCGCCGGCGCGAAACCGGCCATCGAACCCGTCTCAAGGCTGAGGCGCTCGTAGCCACGCTGCCGGGCGACCTCGATGATGTGCATCAGCAGCGCCCGGCCGGCGCCGGTGCGGCGGCGCGCTTCGGGCGTGCGCATCGACTTCACCTCGCCATGCGTCGGGCTCAGTTCCATCAGCGCGCCGCAACCCAGCAGCAGGGCGCCATCCCAGGCCGACCAGAACGTGATCCCGGGGCGGCGCAGCGCATCGAGGTCGAGCGCGTGCACGCTCTCCGGCGGCGAGAGCGCATGCATGCTGCGCAGGTGCTCGTTCAGCAGCGCGTGGATCTCGCGGCGGGTAAGGTTGTCGAGTTCGATCTTCATCTTGACGCTAGCGAGTGCACCACTGACTCTCGCAAGGGATTCCGTTCTTGTCGCCGTCCATCTTTGCACCTGGGCAGTTGGCGAGAAAGTACGTGGCTTCGGCACATGACTTCATTTGCGAGCAGTACTGGCGCCCGTCGCAACTGAAGCCGGTGGGCACGTTTCGCGCGGCAGGGGCCACCTTGGCGGGGGCCGACGCCGCCACTGCTGCACGGCGCTTCTTCTCCTCGGCGTTCAGTTCCTGAATCGTGGGTGGCTTTCGAACTTGTTCAGAGGCGCAGGGCCCCTGCTGGTACGTCACCGCGCCATTGACCACGCACTTGGTCGGTGGCGCAGCCTCGACTGCCGAGGCGGCGAACACAAGACCGGCAAACATGGCGACGAAGGATGAGTTGTTGAGCATGTTCGTGCAGTTCAGAAGGACTGAATTGCCAGTGTAAGAGCGCAGACTGTCTGGTGTGGCGCCCAACGCCAGGCAAGTGTCAGATCGCCAGCAGCGTCGTGTTCTTCACCTCTTCCATCACCGCGTAAGTGCGCGTCTCGCGCACGCCCGGCAAGCTCCAGATCACCGAACCGACGAAACCGCGGTAGGCCTGCATGTCGGCCACGCGCGTCTTGATCAGGTAGTCGAAGCCGCCAGCGACCAGGTGGCATTCGAGGATCTCGGGCCGCACCTGCACCGCCGCCCTGAAGATGTTCATCGCGTCGTGCGTGGTGCGGTCGAGCACGACCTCGATGAACACCAGCAGGCCGGCGCCGAGCTTGTCGGGATTGAGTTTTGCTTCATAACCGAGGATGAAGCCGTCGCGGGTCAGCCGCTTCACGCGTTCGAGCACGGCGGTGGGCGAGAGGTGCACTTCCTCGGCGAGTTTCAGGTTCGAGATGCGCCCGTCGCTCTGCAATACGCGCAGGATGCGGGCGTCGATCTTGTCGAGCGGCGGGTTGGTGGAATCTGCGGTCATGGTGAGCAAGTCTCTGGCAAACGCCATGCTTTCAGAGATTAATTCTGGCGAGATGAACATAACCTAGCCATTAGTTCTACACAAGAGGTCAGCCATGTTCTCCACGCCGCCCGCCATCGCCCGCCTGCCGTACCCGTATCGCCCCGAGTTCGAGGTGCTGAACGCGTTGCTGCAGGGCCTCGCGGCCTCGGCCGACTGGCCCGCCGCGGTGCGAACCGCGCGGCCCTGGGTGCAGGCGGTGCGCGACAACCCGGCGCCGTTCTGGGCGATGGAATCCCTGCTGCGCGAGTACCCGATCTCGAGCGCCGAAGGTCTGGCGCTGATGCGTCTGGCCGAAGCGCTGCTGCGTGTGCCCGACGCCGAAACCGCCATCGCGCTCACGGCCGACCAGCTCGGCAAGGCCGACTTCGACGGCGCCTCGGGCGGCCCGCACAAACTGCTCGCGAACCTGTCGGCCAGTGCCATCGCCTTGTCGAAGAAATTCCTGCCCGAGAACGACGCCGAGAGCGGCGTGCTCAAGCGCCTGGGCGCGCAGACCGTCGTCGCCGCCACCGTGCGTGCGATCCAGCTCCTCGGCCGCCAGTTCGTGCTCGGCCGTTCGATCAAGGAAGCGATGGGCGAGGCCGCGTCGGCGCGCAAGGCGCTGAACGGCTTGCGCTTCAGCTACGACATGCTCGGCGAAGGCGCCCGCACCGAAGCCGACGCGCAGCGTTATCTGGCCTCGTACCTGAATGCCATTCACGCCATCGCCAAGACTTCGGCGGACCAGGGCCCCGAAGCCGCCGACGGCATCTCGATCAAGCTCAGCGCGCTGTTCTCGCGCTATGAAGACGCACAGCGCGAACGGGTGTTCGCCGAGCTGCTGCCGCGCGTCTGGCAACTGATCGAGCCGGCGGCCCGCGCCGAAATCAACCTGACCATCGACGCCGAAGAGAGCGACCGCCTCGAACTCTCGCTCGACGTGTTGGACACATTGGCGCAACGCATCGCACGCGAATTCCCGCAGTGGCGCGGCTTCGGCCTGGCCGTGCAGGCGTACCAGACACGCGCATTGCAGGTCGTCGAAGAAGTCGCCCGCATCGCGCGCAGCCACGGCCTGCGCTTCATGGTGCGGCTCGTGAAAGGCGCGTACTGGGACGGCGAGATCAAGCGTGCGCAGGAGCAGGGCCTCGCCGGCTACCCGGTGTTCACGCACAAGCACCACACCGACATCTCGTACCTGGCCTGCGCGCGTGCGCTGATCGACAACCAGGACGTGATCTACCCGCAGTTCGCCACCCACAACGCCGGCACCATCGCCGCGATCATCGGCATGGCGCGGGCCAAAGGCGCGAAGTACGAAATGCAGCGCCTGCACGGCATGGGCGAAGGGGTGTACCGCGAAGTGATGCGCGACAGCGCGATTCCCGTGCGGGTCTACGCCCCGGTCGGCGAGCACCGCGACCTGCTCGCGTACCTGGTGCGGCGGCTGCTGGAAAACGGTGCGAACTCGTCCTTCGTGCACCAGCTGTCCGACGAAGCGGTCGACGTGGAAGCGCTGCTCGCGTCACCGCTGGTGCCAGCGGCGGCCGTCGGCATCGCCCCGCCGGTGGCGCTCTACGGCTGGGCAGCGGAAACGCAGCGCGGCCGCGCCAACTCCAGCGGCATCGACCTCGCCTGCCTCGCCGAACGCACACCGCTGGCCCGCGCGTTGGCCGCCACCACCGTCGCCCCGGTCCGCGAAGCGACCCCCGCCGACGTGGCCGACGCGATGGCCCGGCTGTACAACGGCTTCGGCGCGTGGAACAACACGCCGCTCGCCCAACGTGCCGCGGTCTTGCGCCGAGCCGCCGATGCACTCGACGCGCGCCTGCCCGAGTTCTGCGGCCTGCTCGTGAAAGAATCGCACAAGACGCTCGGCGACTGCGTGGCCGAGGTGCGCGAAGCGGTCGACTTCTGTCGCTACTACGCCGACCAGGCCGAAGCGCGCCTGGCCACCCAGGTGCTGCCCGGCCCGACCGGTGAGAGCAACGAACTGCACCTGCACGGCTGCGGCGTGTTCGTGTGCATCAGCCCGTGGAACTTTCCACTGGCGATCTTCGCGGGGCAGGTGGTGGCGGCGCTCGTCGCGGGCAACACGGTCGCCGCCAAACCGGCAGAACAGACACCGGCTGTCGCGCTGCGCTTCGTCGAACTGCTGTTCGCCGCCGGCGTGCCGAACGACGCGCTCGTGCTGCTGCACGGCCCCGGTGAAACGGTCGGCGCCGCGCTTGTCGCCGACCCGCGCACCGCCGGTGTGTGCTTCACCGGATCGACCGCGGTCGCGAAGATCATCAACCGCACGCTCGCGGCGAAAGACGGCGCGATGGTGCCCCTGATCGCCGAGACCGGCGGCATCAACGCGATGATCGTCGACAGCACCGCGCTGCCCGAGCAGGTGGTCGACGCCGTCGTGCAAAGTGCGTTCCGCTCGGCCGGCCAGCGCTGCTCGGCATTGCGCCTGCTGTGCGTGCACGAAGGCGTGGCCGACGGCGTGATCGAGATGATCCGCGGCGCGTTGAAAGAGCTGAACGTGGGCGACCCGGCCTTGCTCGCCACCGATGTCGGCCCGGTGATCGACGCCGAGGCTTTCGACGGCATCGGCGCGCACATCACGCGGCTGCGTTCGCAGGCGACGCTGATCGGCGAAGCGCCGGTCGCATCGACCTTCCCGCGTTTGATCGCCCCGATCGCGTTCGAGCTGAAGAACATTGCCGACGTGAAGCAGGAAATCTTCGGCCCGGTGCTGCACGTGGTGCGCTGGGGCGGCGACGTGGATTCGGTCATCGCGCAGATCAACGCGCTCGGTTACGGCCTGACGCTCGGCATCCAGACCCGCATCGATTCGCGAGCGCTGCGCCTCGCGGCCGCGGCGCGCATCGGCAACGTCTACGTCAACCGCAACATGATCGGCGCGGTCGTCGGCGTGCAGCCCTTCGGTGGCGAAGGTCTCTCCGGCACCGGCCCGAAAGCCGGCGGCCCGCACTACCTGTACCGCTTCTGTGCCGAGCAGACGGTGACGATCAACACGGCGGCGGCGGGGGGCAACGCTGCGCTGCTGGCCGGCCTGCATTGAACACAGGGCGCGCTTCGTACACTCACGCCATGGACAACATCGTTTTCATCGGCGGCGGCAACATGGCGAGCGCCATCGTCGGCGGGCTGGTCAAGAGCGGACGCCCGGCCACCTCGATCCTCGTCGTCGACCCGGGCGAAGCGCAGCGCGCGAAGCTGCATGCCGACTTCGGCGTGCGCACGCTGGCATCCGCCGACGCCACGCTCGCCGCTGCGGCGCTGGTCGTCTGGGCCGTGAAGCCGCAGTTGTTCGGCGCCGCCGCCGCGCCCTGCGCGCCCTTCGTCGGCCAGGCACTGCACCTGAGCGTGATGGCCGGCATCCGCAGCGACGCGATCGCCCAGGCCACCGGCGCGGCGCGCATCGTGCGCAGCATGCCGAACACGCCGGCCTTGATCGGTGAAGGCATCGCCGGCCTGTACGCGAGCAGTGCCGTCACGGCCGCCGATCGCGCCGAGGTCGAAGCCGTGCTCGCGCCGACCGGCCAGACGCTCTGGGTCGACAGGGAAGAAGACCTCGACGCCGTGACCGCGCTGTCGGGCTCGGGCCCGGCCTACGTGTTCTATTTCGTCGAAGCGATGATGCAGGCCGCCCGCGACATGGGCCTGAGCGAAGCGCAGGGCAAGCAGCTCGCGCTCGCCACCTTCGCCGGCGCGACCTCGCTCGCGCGCGCGTCGAGCGAAACGCCTGAAGTGCTGCGCGAACGTGTCACCTCCAAAGGTGGAACGACCTACGCGGCGCTCACGTCGCTCGAAGCCAGCGGCGTCAAACCCGCGATCGTGCAGGCGCTGCGCGCCGCGCAGCAGCGTGCGCGCGAGCTGGGCGACGAGTTCGGGCGCTGAGGCCGATGGCGCCCGGCGACGAGCTGCCGCCCGCCGCGCACGCCGCCGCATGGAACGAGGCCACCTACGCCGAGCTGAAGAAGATCGCCCGCGCGCGTCTGCACGCCTCGGGGCCGCTGACGCAGCTCAACACCACGGCGCTCGTCAACGAGAGTTACCTGCGCCTGTCGGCCCGCGCCGACCGACTGCAGTTCCCGAGCGAAGGCCACTACTACGCCTATGCCGCGAAGGTGATGCGCTCGATCATCATCGACCTCGTGCGCGAGCACCAGGCCGAGCGCCGCGGTGGCGGCGCGTTGCACGTCACGCTGTCGACCACGCTCGGCGACGGCCTGCCGGCCGAAGACGAGGCGCTGCATGTCGATGAAGCGCTGCGTGCGCTCGAACAGGTCGAACCGCGCCTGGCCCAGGTGGTCGAGATGCGCTACTACGGCGGCCTGACCGAGACAGAAATCGCGAGTGCGCTGGGCCTGACCGAGCGCACCGTGCGGCGCGACTGGGACAAGGCCCGCGCGATCCTGCGCACCATGCTCGGCTGACATGCCCGGCGCTGTCCGCTCTGTCGCGGCGATTGCGTTGGCTTGCACACACAGCCCGCCGCGCCGATGACCCCCTTGCCCTGCCCCCCCGAACACTGGCGCCGCTTCTCGCAGCTGCTCGACGATGCCATGGCGCTCGCCGCCAGCGAACGCGCCGCCTGGCTCGCCGCGCTGAGTGGCGGCGATGCCGAGCTCGAACCCTGGCTCGCGGCGGTGCTGCGTGAGCTGCCCGCCGCCCATGCACCGGGTTTCCTGACCGGCCCGCAGTTGCGCAGCGAAGCGCCCGCCGACCCGTCGCTGCAGGCCGGCCAGCGCATCGGCCCCTACGAGCTGCAACGTGAGCTCGGCCGCGGCGGCATGGGCGTGGTGTGGCTGGCGCGGCGTGTCGACGGCGCCTTCCAGCGCCAGGTGGCGCTGAAACTGCCGCATCCGCACCTGCTGGCCGGTTCGGTGCGCGAGCGGTTCGCGCGCGAGCGCGACATCCTCGCCAGCCTGTCGCACGAACACATCGCGCGCTTCTTCGACGCCGGCCTGGCCGCCGACGGCCGGCCCTGGCTCGCACTCGAAGCGGTCGACGGCGAGCCGCTGAACCGCTGGGCCGAGAGCCGCGCCCTCGATCTGCCGTCGCGGCTCGCATTGTTCGCCCAGGTCACCGCCGCCGTGCAGCACGCCCACGCCCAGCTCGTGGCGCACCGCGACCTGAAGCCCAGCAACGTGCTCGTCAGCGCGCCAGGCCAGGTCAAGCTGCTCGACTTCGGCATCGCCCGCCTGCTCGAAGGCGAGGCCGACGACAGCGCCCCGCTCACGCGTGCCGGCGGCCACCTCGCCACCCCCGCGTACGCCGCGCCCGAGCAACTCGCGGGCGGGCCGATCACGGTCGCGACCGACGTGTACGCGCTCGGCGTGATGTTGTACGAGCTGCTCACCGGCAGCACCCCGTTCGAGCCCGCGCCCAGCCGGCTCGGGCAGGCCTGGGCAGCGCCGGCGCGCGACGACCCGCCGCTCGCGTCGTCGCGCGCCGATGCGGAGCACGCACGCTCCATGGGTTGCAGCGCTCGCGCCCTGCAGCGCGCGCTCGTCGGCGACCTCGATGCGATCCTCGCGAAGGCCTTGCATGCCGCTCCTGATCAGCGTTATGCCTCGGTCGCCGATTTCGCCGACGACCTGCAGCGCCACCGCCGCAACCAGCCGATCGCCGCGCGCCGCATCACGCGCTGGCGCCGCGCCGCCAAGTTCGTGCGCCGGCACCGGCTCGGCGTGGGTTTCTCGGTGGCGCTGGCCGGTGTCGCCATCGCCGGCACGGCGGCCGTGCTCTGGCAGGCACAACGCGCCCAGGCCCAGGCGACCCGCGCCGAAGCGGTGAAGACCTTCCTGCTCGGCGTGTTCAAGGCCTCCGACCCGCGCATCGCCTCCGACACGCCGCGCGGCCAGATCACTGCGAAGGCCTTGCTCGACAGCAGCGCCGGCCGGATCGAAGCGCAGTTCCGGGGCGACCCCGAAGTGCAGATCGAACTGCTGCGCACCGTGGCCGACATCTACCGCGAGCTCGGCGAGACCCTGGCCTACGAAACCTACCAGGCGCGCCAGCTCGCGCTGGTGCGCGAGCACTTCGGGCCGCTGCACCCGAACGTGCTCGACGGCCAGGTCGAAGCCGCCGTGCAGGCCAGCCAGCGCGGCGACCAGGCCACCTGCCGGCGCTTGCTCGACGAGGTCGGCGATGCCATCACCCGCGCCGGGCTCGACGAGAGCGAACTGCGCGGCACGTGGTGGACGCAGCGTTGCATCTGCCTGCGTGGTGTGCCCGGCGCCGCCGCGGCGGCCGAGCGCGAGACGGCCTTGCGCACCGCCTTGCGGCTGTTCGAGCGCCACGCGCCGCTGAGCCGCGGCCACGTGACCGCCGTGCTCGAGCTCGCCAATGAACAACTCTATGGCGGCGACATCGGCGCCTCGATCGCGACCAACCGGCAGGCCATCGCGCTGGCCGAACGCGCCCCGGCACGCAACGATGTCGAGCTGCAGACCTTGCACGGCAACCTCGGCGTCGCGCTGCAGCAGCTCGGCGACCTGGCCGGTGCCGAAGCGGCGTTCGCGGCGTCGGCCGAAGTGGCGCAGCGCACCAGCGGTGCGACTTCGCGCGCGGCCTGGGCGCCGGCGGCGCGGCGCGCCCGCACCGCTCACCTGGCCGGCGACCGCGAACGTGCCGACCGGCTGTTCGCCGAGGTGATGGCGCATATCCCGCCGGCCAGCGCCAACGACCCCGATGCGCAGTACGTGCGCGAAGACTTCGGCGAGCGCCTGGCCGCTGAAGGCCGGCCGCTGGAAGCGATCCCGCTGCTCGAAAGTGCCGAGCGCAGCTGGCTCGCCAGCAACCCGCAGGACTTCGCGCTGCGCCGCGCCCGCCGTTCGCTCGGCGACGCCTACGACCGCGCCGGCCGCGGTGCCGACGCGCGCCGTGTCTTCACGCTCGCGCTGGCCGACTTCGACGCGCACTCGGCGCCCGGTGCGCAAGCGAGCATCGTGATGCGCGAACGCTGGGGCCGCTTCCTGCTCGACCAGGGCGACGTGGCGGGCGCGGCGGCCGCGTTCGAACGCAGCGTGCGCGATGCCACCACGAAGACCTGGAGCCATGTCGCGCTGGCGCAGGCCGGTCTTGCGCGTGTCGCGCTGGCGCGCGGCGATCTGGCCGCGGCACAGACCGGGATCACCCAGGCGCTCGACACCTGGGCCCGGCTCAGCGGCTTTCGCGACGTGCGCATGGCGCCCTACCTCTGGCGGGTGCACGCCGCCGTGCTGCAAAGCGCGGGCGACGGCGCCGGGGCCGAACGCTGGCGCGTGCAGGCGCTCGACGCCAGCCGGCGCTTCGATGCGCCGACCAGCCCGACGGTCATGAACCGCCTGTACGTCGGGCTCTGAGCGCGGCCTCTCAGCGAAGCACGGAGAAGCGGCTCGCCACCACGCTGAACTGCGGCACGCCCGGCCCCGGCGTCTCACGCCAGACCACGAAGGCCGAGCCGCCGCCCAAGGCCACGCTCGCCACGCCGGGGTAACTGCCACCCTCGGGCGGCAAGGGCCGCTGCGTCAGCACGGCGGGGCTGTCGACCCAGGCGCCACCCGGGCTCAGCCGCGACCACACCAGCTCGGTGCCGCTGCCCGTCAGGCGGTTGGTCCAATTCACCGCGACCACGTTGCCGGTGGCGTCGGCCGCCGCACCCACCAGCCCGCCGAGCCGGCCGGCCGCGAAGGTCTGCACGCTGCCCCATTGGCCGGTCGCCGTGTCGAGGCCGATGCTGCGCGGGCCCTGGTTGAAGCTCTGCCACAGCACCTGGAACGACGCGCCGCCCTGCCAGACCACGTGCGGCGCCACCGCGCCGGCCGCGTCGCCGAGCCGCCGCGCGGCCTGCCAGGCCGCCGCGCCGGCCGGCCAGCGCGCCGCGTCGACGAAGCCCGCCACCTGCCACGTGGCGAGGGCTTCGCCGCTGGCCGACAGCGCCAGGCTCGGGCCGAACACCGCGCCGCTGGCGGCCGTGACCGGCGCACCCCAGCTGTCGCTGGCCGGGTCGAAACGTGCCCCGGCCAGGCCGGCCGAGTTGCCGAGCACCCAGACCGCCGCGGCGCGACCGTCGGCTGCTGCGGCCAGTGCCAGCGTGGTGGCGGTGGCCGGTGCCGGTGAATCGATGAAACGCTCGGCCCCCCAGGCGCCGCCAGCCGGCTGGTGGCGTGCGCAGATTCCGGGCGTGGCGCCGCCACGTTGCCAGAGCAGCGTCACCGCGCCCTGCGCGCTGACTGCGAGCCGCTGCGCCAGCCCGCCCGGGCACGCCGCCGAGCCCACCGTCTGCACCGCGCCCCAGGCCTGGCTGGCCGCGGTGAACCGCAGCAGCCGCGGCAGCGCCGCCTGGTCCCAGGCGACGCTGGCGTTGCCGGCGGCGTCGATGCCGACCTGCAGCGGCACCAAAGTGTCGAGGCCGGTCACGTCGGCCACCGTCTGCGCCGCCGACCAGGTGCCGCTGGCCGGCAAGAACCGGCTGGCGCGCAGCGCGAGCCGGCCGCTGACCGGTTCGGTCCAGACCGCGACCGCCGCGCCGCTTTCGTTCGCGGCGAGCTTGGGCACGCCGGGCGAGCCGGGCAGCGTGAGTGCGAAGGCCGGCACGCGCTCGGGCGCGGCGCGGCCCGTCACCTGCAGGCGGTAGGCCGCGGCCACGCTGATGTTCGGTTCGATCTCGATGCCGTACTCGCCGGCCGCCGTGGCCTGGAACGGCAGCACCGCGGCGGTCTGGCCGAAGGGGTAGGCGAACAGCAGCGCGCCAGTCGCGTCGCGCACCCGCAGCGTGCCGGCGAGCACCGAGCCGTCGGCCTGCACGGCCGACACTTCCAGGCCCTGGCCGGCGGTCGCCACGAAGCGGTAACGGTCGAGCCGCAGCGGTGCCGCAGCCCGCACCTGGTCGAAAGGCAATGTGATCAGCTCCGAAGCACCCCCCTGCGCCACCGGCCGCAGCGGCACGGTCACATCGGCCGCGGCGCCCTCGGCACCGCGCACGACGACCTGGCCTTGCCAGGTGCCGTTCAACGCGCTGCCGCGAAGCACCACGTCGTAGTCGGCCGGGATCTCGAAGGTGGCGCCGCTGCCGATCGGCAACTCGCCTTCGATGCGCACCGCCGGGAACGGAAAACGCGGCACGGCCAGAGCCCGCGCGCGCTCGGCGCCGCCGCTGCCCTGGGCCGGGATCGGCTTGTCCATCTCGGCCAGCATCTTGCAGATCGTGGCCTGCTCGAAGATGCTGTCGTACTGGCCCGGCACGTCGTTGATGCAGCGCGGCTTCGGGCGGTAGGGCTGGTAGCCGCGGTCGGCGTTCCACCACGACAGGTGGCCGACCTCGGCGCGCATCGCCAGGCCGGTGGGCGAAGCGGGCGCGGCCACCAGCGTGCCGCTGCCTTCGTTGACCCACTGGCCGCTGCGTTCGTCGAGCGACCACAGCGGCAGGCTGCCGCCGGCCGCGAGCACGCTGCGGTCGAGGTCTTGCGATGCGTACAGCGGCAGCTCCAGCGTGGCACGCGCGCCGGGTTTGAGTTGCAGCGCACGCCCGCCCTGAGACAGCGTGAACTCGACCGTGCCGAAGCTGACGATCGGCGTGCGCGTGCCGTCGCCGTTCAGCCCATCGAAGCGGCCGGGGAAAGCCGGCAGCGCCGCGCTGTTGATGTCGACCGGTGTCATCGTCACGTCCACCGCGCCGGTGACGGCCGCGCCTGCGGCATCGACCAGGCTGGCCGGCGGCAGCGTGATGCGCGCGCCGTCGGTGCCGGTGAGCGCGCCGCCGGCCGCGGCGTCGGCCAGGGTTTGCGCCGCGGCACGCTGCATCAGCGCGACCTCGAAGTAGGCGTCGGCGCCGGTCGTGGCCGGCAGGTTCAACACCCGCGTCTGGTCGGCGTAGCCGCTGCGCGAGATGCGCAGCGCCACGTCGACGCCGACCCCGAGCGTCAGGGCGACGCGGCCTTGCGCGTCGGAGGTGGCGCTGGCGCTGGCGCCCTGCACGGCGACGAGCGCCCCGGCGAGCACCTGACCGTCCAGCCCTTTCACGAGGCCCGTGACCGGCACCTGGCGTGCGGGTGCAGCGGGCCCGGTGACAAGGATCTCGCGGGCGAGTTCGCTGGCCGCGCCTTGCGCGTCGGTCACCCGCAGGCGCACGCTGTAGCGGCCGGCGTCGCTGTACAGGTGCGCGATCTGCGCGGCCCCGCCGCGGCTGCCGTCGCCGAAGTCCCAGCTGAAGCTCAGGGCCGCGCCTTCGGGGTCGCTGGAAGCGCGGGCGTCGAGGCTGGCCACGCTGCCGGCCACCACCGACAGCGGCGCCGTGAAGGCGCTCACCGGCGGCTGGTTGCCGGCCGGTGGGGCCGGCGCGGGTGGCGGGGCTGGGGCGGGCGCCGTGGCTTCACCACCGCCGCCTCCGCCGCAGGCGGCGAGCGTGGTCAGCAGCATCAGCAGGCCGAGGCGGCGCAGCACGAGGGTGGAGGGCGTTCGGAGGGAAGCGTCGAAGGGCGGTGTCATCGGGCGGGTCCTGTGGCGTCGCGCGCAGACACTGCACGCTCGCCCGGGCCAACGGGTTGGCTACGCGAAACCGGACACAGCCCATGCCGGCCGCGTCGAAGCCCATGCAAACCCGGCATGGCGCTGCGGCAGCTTTTGCAACGCTGCGCGCCTACAGTCTCGCCCCATGCAGGCCGCGCGCCACGAGCGCGCCGCGCCGGAGCATGAAACTCAAACCAGAGACAACCTCATGAGCTACCTCTCCTACGTCAGCCAGAAGGGCGACACCGCCTGGGACACCTACATCTCGCAGGTCGACCGCGTGCTGCCCTACCTCGGCAACCTGGCGCGCTGGTCGGAAACGCTGAAGCGGCCGAAGCGCGCCTTGATCGTCGATGTGCCGATCGAGCTCGACAACGGCAACGTCGCGCACTTCGAGGGTTACCGCGTGCAGCACAACCTCTCGCGCGGCCCCGGCAAGGGGGGTGTGCGTTACCACCCCGATGTGACGCTCGAAGAAGTGATGGCGCTGAGCGCGTGGATGACCGTGAAGTGCGCGGCCGTGAACCTGCCCTATGGTGGCGCCAAGGGCGGCATCCGCGTCGACCCGAAGCTGCTGTCGCTGAAAGAGCTGGAGCGCATGACACGCCGCTACACCAGCGAGATCGGCATCATCATCGGCCCGCAGCGCGACATCCCGGCGCCCGACGTGAACACCAACGGCCAGATCATGGCCTGGATGATGGACACGTACTCGATGAACACCGGCACCACGGCCACCGGCGTCGTCACCGGAAAACCGCTGCACCTGGGCGGCTCGCTCGGGCGCGTGAAGGCCACTGGCCGGGGTGTGTTCGTGACCGGCCGTGAAGCGGCGCGGCGCATCGGGCTGGACCTGAACGGCGCGCGTGTGGCCGTACAGGGCATGGGCAACGTGGGCGGTTCGGCGGCCGAACTCTTCGTGCAGGCCGGTGCCAAGCTCGTGGCGGTGCAGGACCACACCGGCACGCTCGTCAACAAGGCGGGCTTCGACATCGCCGACACGATGGAAGTGCTCAAGCGCGACGGCGGCATCGGCAACTACCAGGGCGCCGAGCGCATCGCCAACGAAGACTTCTGGGACGTGGACTGCGACATTCTGATCCCGGCCGCGCTCGAATCGCAGATCACCGCGGCGCGTGCCAACCGCATCAAGGCGACGCTGATCCTCGAAGGCGCGAACGGCCCCACGCTGCCCGACGCCGACGACGTGTTGACCGAGCGCGGCGTGCTCGTCGTGCCCGACGTGATCTGCAACGCCGGCGGCGTGACCGTGAGCTACTTCGAGTGGGTGCAGGACTTTTCCAGCTTCTTCTGGAGCGAAGACGAGATCAACCTGCGCCTGGACAAGATCATGGTCGACGCGCTGAAGAAGATCTGGGACACGGCCGACCGCCACAAGATCAGCCTGCGCACCGCCACCTTTGCCGTGGCCTGCGAGCGCATCCTGATCGCGCGCGAAGAGCGCGGCCTGTACCCGTGACCGTTTGACGCCAGGCTATTGCGGCCCGAGCGCTTTCAGCCGGCCGAGCTTGGCGGCGTAGAGCTCGTGGTCCTTGCGCGTGGTGCTCACTTCCATCGCCTTCGTCAGGTGCTCGGTCGCACGCGCCGCGTCGTGCAGCTCGAGGTAGGTGATCGCGAGCCAGAACTGGAACTCGTGGTGGTAGGGCGCGCGGTCGACCTCCTTGGCGAAGAGGTTTCGCGCCGCTTCGAAGCGGCGTTCGCGCAGCGCCGCCATGCCTTTGTTGAAGTAGCTGAACGGCGGGTTCGGGTCGAGCTTGTCCAGCTGCCGCAGCAGCGCATCGGCTTCGGCGTGGCGGCCGAGGTCACGCAGCACCAAGGCGCGGTTCGACATCGCCTTGGTGTTGCCGGGCTCGCGCTCGGCCACCCGCTGCAGCACCTGTTCGGCCAGCTCCGGCCGTTGCCGGGTGCGGTAGACCACGCCGAGCGTGATGTAGGCGCTGAGCAGTTCCGGGTCTTTCGCGATCGCTTCGCGCGCCCACCAGTAGGCGTCGTCGAGCTGGCCTTGCGTCAGCGCTTCGACGGCGCGGTTGTTCAGGAACATCGCGATCACCGTGTGTTCCTGGATCACGCGCATGCGCAGTGCCCGTGGGTTGCGCGGCGCCACGAAGTCGATCGTCAGCTGGCCGGTGTCCATGATGCCGATGCCGTTCTGCGGCGGCCGGTCCGACAGCGTCAGGTTGACGTGGCCGACCGACACGACGATGTCGCCCGAGCGGTCCCAGGAGTCTTCGCCGAACACCGACTGGTAACGCACCGACAGGCCCATCTCGCGCGCGAAGGCCGAGGTCATCAACACCAGCGCCAGGCAGTTGCCCGAGCGTGCGTCGAAGGCCTGCGCCGCGGTGCGCGTGACCGCGGCGTCGTATTCGAGCAGCAGCTCGTCCTTGCGGTAGAGCGCGTCGATCAGCTGCTGCTTGCGGTCGATGAAGCGCGGGCCCGCGAGGATCTTCTCGGCCAGGTATTGGCGCATCGCCGGGCTCACCGCCATCGCGTCAGCGGGGCGGATCGGCGCCGACGGGGCGGCGAACAACTCGTCGTGCAACAGGCCCGCGGCGGGTGGCATTGGCGGCGCGCTCGCGCAGGAAACAAGCAGGAACGACAGCAACAGGACGGCGGCGGATTTCATCGGGCGCTCCCTCGAAGCAACCGCCGGGCACCCGGCGACGAACGATCCTAATCCTGAACTGCGAAAGCCAGCAACACGCCCACGAACACCACGAAGCCGATCCAGTGGTTGAGCCGAAACGCGCGGAAGCAGCCGTCGCGCGAGCGGTCGCGAATCAACGTGTAGTGCCAGCCGGCAATTCCCGCGGCGACCGCCAGCCCGGCGAAGTACGGCCAGCGCAGGCCGAGCTGCGCACCGAGCGCGGCCCAGATCGCCAGGTAGGCGGCGTAACTCGCCATCACGCCGGCCACGTCGAAGCGGCCGAGCGTGATGGCCGAGGTGCGGATGCCGATCTTCAGGTCGTCGTCGCGGTCGACCATCGCGTACTCGGTGTCGTAGGCCAGCACCCAGAACAGGTTGCCGACGAGCAGCCACCACGCCAGCGCCGGCACGGCGCCGCGCACGGCGGCGAAGGCCATCGGAATGCCGAAGCTGAAGGCCACGCCGAGCACCGCCTGCGGCATCGAGAAGAAGCGCTTCGTGAAGGGGTAGAAGATGCTCACCGCCAGCGCCGCGAAGCTCCACACGATGGTGGCGGTGTTGGTCGTGAGCACCAGCCCGAAGGCGAGCAGCGCCAGCACGGCGCCGAGCAGGAGTGCTTCTTTCGGGCTGACCGCGCCGCTCGTGACCGGGCGGTTCGCGGTGCGCTTGACGTGTTTGTCGAAGTCGCGGTCGGCCACGTCGTTCACGGCGCAGCCGGCGCTGCGCATCAGGAAGGTGCCGAGCGTGAACACGATCAGAAGGTGCCAGCCCGGGAAGCCGTCCGCCGCGAGCCACAGCGCCGAGAGCGTCGGCCACAACAAGAGGTAACTGCCCGCAGGCCGGTTCCAGCGGATCAGGTCGAGGTACAAGGACAGGCGGGACGGGGCGGGCGCGTCGGACGGCATGCCGCGATTGTCGCGGCTTCGTCGTACACGGTTTCAGCTTGCGCAACGTTAAGGTCCCCTCACCCACGCACAGGAGACCCCCATGTCCATAGACCGGCGAAAGATCATCGGCCTGTTCGCCGCGGGCGCGGCCACCACGCTCGCCGGCTGCGGCGGCGGAGGTGACGACGGTGCGGGCCTGCAGCGGGTCTGGGTGATGAACATCAATCCGGAGTTTCCGGCGGCCGATGTGTCGGTGGGCTCGACCCTCGTGGGTTCCGGCCTGCCGTCCCCGGGCCTGACGAGCCCGCTCGACTTCGACACCGGCTATTACACGCTGCGCGTGCGGCGCTCCGGCGGCGGGGTGTTCTTCGACTTCGACAAGGTGCTGATCGACGCCCGGTCTTCGCTGCCGAGCCTGTTCGTCTTCTACCGCCGCTTCGCTTCCGCCCGACTGGTGCCGGCGCCGCGCGGCATCGAGAATTACTTCGACTCCACCGTCAACCTCGATTACGACCTGTTCGACGGCGACGGCAGCGGCAACAGCTTCGTCCAGAACCAAATCCTGCCATTCGAAGGCGGCGGGCGCCAGACCTCGGGCAGCAGCACCTGCCGGCTTCGGCTGTATGCTGAAAACAGCCCCACGCTGATCTACGACTCGGGCGTGCAGAACCGCACCGACTCGATCCTGATCCACCCGCGCTTTCCCGCTTCGTCGTCTCGCAGCGGCGAGGTGGGCGTCACCGCCCTGAACTACGGTTTCGTGAACGCCAGCGCGGTGGTCTGGCCGAACCTGCTGGACTCGGGCCTCAGCCTTCCAGCTGTTTCTGGAACACCAGACCCGCGTGTTCGCGGAGTGCGTGGAATTTGATCTTCGGCCAATTGGTTTGAATAGCGCGCAGCTCGGGCGCGTATTCCACCAGCACCGTCGGCGCGTCGACCGCGTCATAGGCCACGCGGTGCGCGTTGCCGTCGATGAAACGCTGCCGCTCCTTGGCGCCGCCGTCTTCGGGCGCGCACGTGACCCAGCGCGCCACCTGGTAACGGCTCGGCATGATGCGTGCCTTCACGCCGTATTCGTGTTCGAGCCGGTGCGCCACCACCTCGAACTGCAACTGGCCCACGGCGCCGAGCAACAGCAGTGAACTCGCGACCGGGCGAAACACCTGGATCGCACCTTCTTCGCCGAGCTGCGTCAGCCCGGCCTTGAGCTGCTTGGTGCGCAGCGGGTCGGCCACCTCGACGGTGCGGAACATCTCGGGCGCGAAGAACGGCAGCCCGGTGTACTGCAGCGCTTCGCCTTCGGTGAGCGTGTCGCCGAGTTGCAGCACGCCGTGGTTCGGGATGCCGATGATGTCGCCGGCAAAAGCCTCGTCGAGCAGCTCGCGGCGCTGGCTCAGGAAGCTGACCACCGTGTTCGGCCGCATCTCCTTGCCCGAGCGCGCCACCTTGATGCGCATGCCACGGTTGAAGTGGCCGCTCGCCACGCGCACGAAGGCGATGCGGTCGCGGTGCGCCGGGTCCATGTTGGCCTGGATCTTGAAGACCACGCCGGTCAGCTTGGGCTCGTCGGGCTGCACGATGCGCTGGATCGCGGCGCGTGGGCCGGGTGCGGGCGCCAGGTCGACCAGCGCGTCGAGCACTTCCTGCACGCCGAAATTGTTGACCGCCGAGCCGAAGAACATCGGCGTCTGGCGGCCGCCGAGAAAAGCCTCGCGGTCGAAGGCGGGCGCCGCGTCGCGCAGCAGTTCGATTTCGTCCTTCGACTGCTCGTACTGCATGCCGAAGCGTTCCGGGTAGACCGGGTTGTCCAGACCGTCGAGGAACTCGGCGCCGCCTTCCTCGCCCCCGAACACGCGCATGCGCTTCTCGCGCAAGTCCATCACGCCGTGGAAGGCCTTGCCCATGCCGACCGGCCAGGTGAAAGGCACCACTTCCATGCCGAGCTCGCGCTCGATCTCGTCCATCAGCGCCATCGGCTCCTGAACTTCGCGGTCCATCTTGTTCACGAAGGTCAGGATCGGCGTGTTGCGGGCGCGGCAGACCTGCAACAGCCGGCGGGTTTGCGGCTCCACGCCGTTGGCGGCGTCGATCACCATCAGCGCCGCGTCCACGGCCGTCAGCACGCGGTAGGTGTCTTCCGAGAAGTCCTGGTGGCCGGGCGTGTCGAGCAGGTTGATCACGCAGTCGCGGTATTCCATTTGCATCACGCTGGACGCGACCGAGATGCCACGCTGCTTCTCGATTTCCATCCAGTCGCTGGTGGCGTGGCGCGTGGCCTTGCGCGCTTTCACCGAGCCGGCGATCTGGATCGCGCCCGAGAACAGCAGCAGCTTTTCCGTCAGCGTGGTCTTGCCGGCGTCGGGGTGGGAAATGATGGCGAAGGTGCGGCGGCGGCGGACTTGCGCGGAAATGGTTTCGGACATCCACGAATTATCGACTGCGCTTCGACACCGCGTTCGGGGGGTGAGCGCTGCGATGTGGCACACAAATCGCTCGGTTTCGGCGTTGGCTGATGCAGCCGTTGGACAAGGAGGCGATCGTGAGTGCCGACAAGCCGATCTATGTGACCCAGCCCTTCATGCCGCCGCTGGAAGACTTCACGGCCTGCCTGCGCGAGATCTGGGACTCGAAGCTCATCACCAACGGCGGCCCGTTCCACCAGCGGCTCGAATCGGCGCTGGCCGAGTACCTGGGCGTCAAGCACCTGGCCCTGTTCACCAACGGCACGCTCGGGCTGCTGACCGCACTGCAGACCCTGCGCGTCACCGGCGAAGTGATCACCACGCCGTATTCCTTCGCTGCCACGGCCCATTCCGTGCTGTGGAACGGCCTGAAGCCGGTGTTCGCCGACATCGACCCGCGCACGCTGAACCTCGATCCCGACTGCATCGAGGCCGCGATCACGCCGCAGACCACCGCGATCATGCCGGTGCACTGTTACGGCACGCCGTGCAACGTGGATCGCATCCAGCGCATCGCCGACACCTACGGCCTGAAGGTCATCTACGACGCCGCCCACGCCTTCGGTGTGCGCCTGCACGGCGACAGCCTGCTGAACCACGGCGACCTGTCGGTGCTCAGCTTCCACGCCACCAAGGTGTTCACCACGATCGAGGGCGGCGCCATCGTCTGCCCCGACGCCAAGACCAAGAAACGCATCGACTTCCTGAAGAACTTCGGCATCGCCGATGAAGTCACGGTCATGGCCGCCGGCATCAACGGCAAGATGAACGAGGTGCAGGCGGCCTTCGGGCTGCTGCAGCTGCAACACGTCGACCAGCTGATCGAGCGGCGCGGCCAGATCGCGCAGACCTACACCCGGCACCTGGCGTCGGTGCCCGGCATCCGCATCCCGACCGCGCTGCCCGACACGCGCGCGAACCATTCCTACTTCCCGATCTTCGTCGGCCCGGAGTTTCCGATGAGCCGCGACGCCGTGTTCGAGCGGCTGAAAGCACGCGGCATCTACGCGCGGCGCTACTTCTACCCTTTGCTCAGCAGCATGCCGATGTACCGCGGCCTGCCCTCGGCCGCACCCGAGCGCTTGCCGCATGCGGCGAAGGCCGCCAACGAGGTGATGTGCCTGCCGATCTACCCGGCGCTCGCCGACGACGACGTGATGCGCGTGGTCAACACGATCCTCTCTTGCCGTTCCGCCTGAGCCGCGCGGCAGGCCGCCGGCTCAGCCGGTCGGTGCGCCCACCAGTTGCCGGTGCAGCCGTGCCACGCGCCGCGCCAGCGGCAACGGCAGCCACTGCACCGCCAGCACCCAGCCCAGCAGCAAGGCGCGTCGCACCGGCGTGATCGACGGCCAGCGCCACAGCGAGCTGAGCGCGAAGCGCGTTTGCGACGCGGTGCTGCCGGTCAGCCGCGGTGCCATGTCGGCCCCGCCGAAGCGCAGGCACAGCGCCAGCGTGCGTGCTTCCCACGGGGCGAGCGCCAGCGGCTGGTCGTGCGCCAGACCCTTGCGCACCAGCCCGGCTTCGACCATGCGCTTGCAGGCGTTGATGCGGTCGTGCTCGTCGACCAGGCCGCTCGACGAATTGCCGAAGAACAGCGCGCCGTTGTTCAGCGGCCGGTGCAGCCGGTAGGCGCCCAGCGCCCCCTCGGCCGACACCACCTCGCCGTAGACCGGCGCCAGCAGGATCGGCACCGAATCGGCGCCGATGCGCCAGGCCGTCTCGTCCATCGGCAGCACCTGGCGCAGGTAGCCGGTGTGGAAGGCATTGCCCGACCCGGGCGGCGAACCGTAGGCGCCGAAGGCACACAGCAGCTCGAGCGCGCTCTTGTCGTGCATGTCGCGTGGCACCTGGCGGCCGAGCAGCGTGCCGGCCTTGTCGACCATGTCGAGGCGGAACTGCACCTTGCTGACACCCGGCCGCCACAGCGCCACGATCTCGGCCGCGGCCTGCGGGTACAACCAGTCGTCGGCGTCCAGAAAGACCACCATGTCGCCGGTGGTGCGTGCATAACCCGCGTTGTACGCGGAGCCTTGCCCGCCGTTGGACTTGTCGATCACGAGCACGCGGTCGGCGTAGCGGCGGATCACGTCCATCGAGCCGTCGCGCGAGCCGTCGTCGACGACGACCACCTCCACGTCCGGGTGGGTCTGCGCCAGCGCCGAGTCGACGGCGCGGGCCACGTAGGCCTCGTAGTTGTAGTTGTCGATGACGATGCTGACGCGCATGGGGGAACCGGGTAGGGCCGAGGCCGCGCTCAGGCGCTCGCCGAAGGGGGTTTCAGGGTCGCCTTGATGCGCTTGATCAGCGGCGCGCCGACACGGTGGCGCAGCGCGAGCGGCAGCGTCTTGATGATCTGCACCGGGCTGCGGGCACAGGCCAGGCTGTCGACGAACTCGCACGCCGGCCGGCCATTGCGCGCCGCCACGAAGTACGGCGGCTTGACGGTCGGGTCGAAATCGCCCAGCTTCAACATCTCGGCGATGTAGGCCCAGCGTGACGTCGTCGTCGTGTTCTCGTAGGTCTTGTGCAGCAGCAGCGACGAGAACAGCACCACGTCGCCGGGCTCGGCGTCGATGAAGACCCTGCCGCTGTCGGCGGCGTCGAAACGTTCGGAGCCGACGGCCACCATGTGGTTGTCGATGCGCCGATGGCGCTGGCGCCGTTTGTGGCTGCCCGGAATGACGCACAGGCCGCCGTTGTCGGCGCGGTTCTCGCTCAACGCGATCCAGACCTCGAAGTGCGGCTGCGGCAGCAGGTCGTAGCCGGTGTCGGTGTGCCAGGCGAAGACCCCCGATTGCGGGCCCTTGGCGACCGCCTGATCCCAGCGCACCCACAGGTCGGGGCCGGTGATCGGCGTCACGAAATCGAGCAGGGTCTGCTGCGTGATGAAGCGCCGGATCCGTTCGCTGCCGCGAAAGAGCTCGCTGTAGAACTGCATGCTGCCCTTGCTGTTGGGCTCGGCGCGAACCCTCGCCCTGCCTTCGAAGCTGTGGCACTCGGCAATGAAGTCGCGCATCTCGCCGGCACTGAACATGCCGCGCGCCACGACGTAGCCGTCGCGCTCGAACTGCCTCACCCGTTCGGCCACGTCGGGCGCACCCGGTCCTTGGCTCGCCTTTTCAACCTTCGCCATGACAACCCCCCGTCGCAGCTTGTGTGATCGGCGCGGACCGCCCGCCGGCCGCCGCCACGCGGCCGGTGCACGCGGGTCAGGCGGGGGGCAGGAAGGGCCGCACCACGCTCAGAAGGCGCTCGACATACGCTTCCTTCTCGCCCACCGGTGCGGCGTAATGAAGACTTTGCCTCGCTGCCTCTTCACCTGCACCCCGCAGCAATATCCATGCCGCGAGGTACTGCGAGGCCAGGCAACCACCGGCGGTGGCGATCGGCCCGCGCGCGTGGAACGGCGCTTCTTCGACCCGCACGCCGGCTTCGACGAGCCAGGGCCGGGTGGTGAGGTCGGTGCAGGCCGGCATGTCGGCCAGCAGGCCGAGCCGGGCCAGCAGCAGCGCACCGGAACATTGCGCGCCGATCAACTGGCGCACCGGGTCGAGCTGCAGGCGGTCGAGCAGGGCACCGGCCTTGCCGTGGTCTTCGGCGATCGCGCGGGTGTAGATGCCGCTGCCGAAGATCACCACGTCGGCCTCGTTGGCGAACTCCAGCGGCTGCTGCGCCTGCACGGTCACGCCGTTCATCGACGTGACGTGTTGGCTCGGGCTCGTGATTTCGGCTTTCCAGCCTTGCGCGCTCAGGCGATTCAGCAGACCGAGCGCGATGAAGGAGTCGAGCTCGTTGAACCCGTCGAAGGTGAGGATCGCGACGCGCACGGGGGAGGCGGGGTCAGGCTTCGAGAAGGTTCACGCTTCGAGAAGTGACCTCAGCATCCAGGCCGTTTGTTCATGCACCGTCAGCCGCTGCGTCAGCAGGTCGGCGGTGGGCTCGTCGCCGGCCTTGTCGGCCAGCGGGAAGATGCTGCGGGCGGTGCGCGCCACCGCCTCGTGGCCGGCGACCAAAATCGCCACCATTTCGAGCGCCTTCGGCGGCACCGCCGGCGCGTCCTTGATCGAGCTCAGCTTGCCGAACTGCGCGTACGAACCCGGCGCCGGGTGGCCGAGCGAGCGGATGCGTTCGGCGACAGGGTCGACCGCATTCCACAGCTCGGTGTACTGCGCCATGAACATCAGGTGCAGCGTGTTGAACATCGGCCCGGTCACGTTCCAGTGGAAGTTGTGCGTGGTCAGGTAGAGCGTGTAGGTGTCGGCCAGCAGCTTGGCCAGACCGCCGGCGATCGCCGCGCGGTCTTTTTCGCTGATGCCGATGTTGATGCTCATGCCGACGGGGGCTTTGCTCTTGGTCATGCTCGAATGCTCCGGGGTGACAGGGGTTGAGGCCACTTTAACAAAGCGCGCCCCAACCGTGCAGCATCAGCCCAGGTCGTAGCGGTCGAGGTTCATCACCTTGTTCCAAGCCGCCACGAAGTCGCGCACGAACACCTTCTGCGAATCGCTGCTGGCATACACCTCGGCGAGCGCGCGCAGCTGCGAGTTCGAGCCGAACAGCAGGTCCACCACCGTGCCGGTGAGCTTGAGCTCGCCCGTCTGCCGGTTGCGCCCTTCCAGCACGAACTCGGTGTCGGTCGACTTCTGCCAGGTCGTGTTCATGTCGAGCAGGTTGACGAAGAAGTCGTTGGTGAGCTCGTCGGTGCGCTCGGTGAAGACGCCGTGTTTCGCCCCGCCCACGTTCGCGCCGAGCGAGCGCAGCCCGCCGATCAAGACCGTCATCTCGGGGGCCGTCAGCGTCAGCAGGCTCGCCTTCTCGATCAACTGCTCGGCCACCGCGGCTTCGTGGCCCTTGCGGGCGTAGTTGCGGAAGCCGTCGACCAGCGGTTCGAGCGGCGCGAACGAGGCCGCGTCGGTCTGCGCCTGCGAAGCATCGGTGCGGCCGGGCGAGAACGGCACGGTCACCGCGTGACCGGCCTTCTTCGCGGCGGCTTCGACGGCAGCGCAGCCGCCCAGCACGATCAGGTCGGCCAGCGAGATCTTCGCGCTGCCGGTTTGCGCCGCGTTGAAGTCCTTCTGGATCGTTTCCAGCTTCGCGAGCACCTTGGCCAGTTCGGCCGGCTGGTTGATTTCCCAGTCCTTCTGCGGCGCGAGACGGATGCGCGCGCCATTCGCGCCACCCCGCTTGTCGCTGCCACGGAAGGTCGAGGCCGAAGCCCACGCGGTCGTGACCAGCTGCGATGTCGTCAGCCCGGAAGCGAGCAGCTTCGCCTTCAGCGCGGCCACGTCCTGCGCGTCGACGAGCGGGTGGTCGACGGCCGGCACCGGGTCCTGCCAGATCAGTTCTTCCTTCGGCACCAGCGGGCCGAGGTAACGGGCGATCGGGCCCATGTCGCGGTGCGTCAGCTTGAACCAGGCGCGGGCGAAGGCGTCGGCGAACGCCTGCGGGTCGGCCATGAAGCGGCGCGAGATCTTCTCGTAGGCCGGGTCCAAACGCATCGCCATGTCGGCCGTCGTCATCATCGGCGCGTGGCGTTTGCTGGAGTCGTGCGCATCGGGCACGGTGCCGTCGCCGCTCGTGCCGACCGGCTTCCACTGCTGCGCGCCGGCCGGGCTCTTCGTCAGCTCCCATTCGTAGCCGAACAGGTTCTCGAAGTAGCCGTTGTCCCACTGGATCGGGTTCTTCGTCCACGCGCCTTCGATGCCGCTGGTGGTGGTGTGCACGCCGTGGCCAGTCTCGAAACTGTTGATCCAGCCCAGCCCCATGTGCTCGATGCCGGCACTCTCCGGCTCGGCGCCAAGGTGCTTCGGATCGACCGCACCGTGCGCCTTGCCGAAGGTGTGGCCACCGGCGGTGAGCGCCACCGTCTCTTCGTCGTTCATCGCCATGCGGGCGAAGGTTTCGCGGATGTCACGCGCCGAGCCGAGCGGGTCGGGCCGGCCGTTCGGGCCTTCCGGGTTGACGTAGATCAGGCCCATCTGCACTGCGGCGAGCGGGTTCGCGAGCTCGCGGTCGCCGCTGTAGCGTTCGTCGGCAAGCCAGGTGGTTTCGGCGCCCCAGTCGATGTCTTCCGGCTCCCACACGTCGGGCCGGCCGCCGCCGAAGCCGAAGGTCTTGAAGCCCATCGACTCCATCGCGACGTTGCCGGTCAGGATGAACAGGTCGGCCCACGACAGCTTGCGGCCGTACTTGGCCTTGATCGGCCACAGAAGCCGGCGTGCCTTGTCGAGGTTGCCGTTGTCGGGCCAGCTGTTGAGCGGCGCGAAGCGCTGCTCGCCGCTGCCGCTGCCGCCGCGCCCGTCGAAGGTGCGGTAGGTGCCGGCCGCGTGCCAGGCCATGCGCACGAACATCGGGCCGTAGTGGCCGTAGTCGGCCGGCCACCAAGGCTGCGAGTCGGTCATCAGCGCGTGCAGGTCCTTGATCACCGCGTGCAGGTCGAGCGTCTTGAACTCGGCGGCGTAGTCGAAGTCCGCATCCATCGGGTTCGACAGCGCGGAGCGCTGGTGCAGCGGGCTCAGGTTCAGCGCTTCGGGCCACCACGCGGCGTTGTTCGTGCGCCGGGCCGCCGGCTTCTTGCCGGCACCGCCCGTCACCGGGCATTGGGATTCGTTGGACATGTCTCTCTCCTCAGGTGGATAACGACTGACACCTCGCCTCGCAAGGAGGTTCGGGCTGGCGCACAGTCTACGAAAGCTCGATAGCTATATCCAATAGATGATTACTATTCAATAGATTGAAGCAATTCAACCGGGCCCGGCCTGGCGCAGGCTGTTGCCCAGTGCCGTCTTGCGCACGATCACCGCGAACGACTGCACCGGCGCTGCCTTGTCGCCTTCGAGGCGCCACAGGATGCCGGGCGTGCGGATCGGCGTCGGGCTCTCGATCGGGATCATCTGCAACCCGGTCATGCCCACCGGCACGGCGTTGATCGCGACGATGGCGCCGACCTGCGCGCGCAGCGCCAGACCCAGCATCGGCGCGATCGTCGACATCTCGGCCACCACCACGGGCTCGGCGCCGCTCGCCTTGAAACATTCGTCGAGCAGCGTGCGTGTCGCGAAGTAGTCGGGCATCAAGACCAGCCGCTGCTGGTGCAGTTCGACCATGCGGATGCGCTTGCGCCCGGCCAGCGGGTGCGTGTCGGAAACGACCAGCACCATCTCTTCGTTGTAGAGCGGCTCGAACCACAGGTCGGTCGGGCCGTTGGGCCGGTAGGCGATGCCGATGTCGAGCTCGCCGGCATGCAGCCTGGTGCCGATCTGCTCGGCCGGCAGTTCTTCCACACGCACCTGCACCGTCGGGTGGCGCGCCAGGAATTGCGCCACGCACTCCGGGATCAGGCCGATGTTGAAGGTGTGCGTGGCACCGATGCGCACCTGACCGGTCAGCCCGCCAGCACCGGGCTTGAGCATCGCCACACCGAGGTCGACCTCTTTCAGCGCGCGGCCCGCGAACCCGAGGAACAGCTCGCCGGCTTCGGTCGTCACCACCTTCTTGCCGATGCGGTCGAACAGCGGCTGGCCGACTTCGTCTTCGAGCTGGCGGATCTGGTGCGAGAGTGTCGATTGAGTGACGTGCACCCGCTCCGCGGCGCGCGTGAAGCTGAGCGTTTCGGCCAAGGCCGTGAAGTAGCGAAGATGCCTCAGCTCCATACAAACCCCGATGTCGAATCGATGCCGTCGATCATATCGATGTGAATTCACCATTTCCGTGCGGTGGGCGATGTCCCTAAGCTTCGGGCACCGCAGAGGCAGAACCGCCCGCGGCCGCCGAGACCACGGAGACCCACCATGTCCGAATACAACCAGAGCAAGCTGACGCAGGACGTGCTGGCCGCGTTCGCCGGCACGCCCGAGCCGCGGCTGCGCGAATTGATGACGGCACTGGTCAAGCACATCCACGCCTTCGCCCGCGAGGTCGACCTGAAGCCCGACGAGTGGCTGGCCGGCCTGAACTTCCTGAACAGCGTCGGCCAGATCTCGACCGAGCGCCGGCCGGAATTCATCCTGCTCTCCGACACGCTGGGGCTGTCGATGATGGTCGTCTCGCTCGCCCAGGCCCGAGCCAGTGGCAACGTGAAAGGCGCCACCGAGGCGACCGAAGCGACCGTCGAAGGCCCGTTCTTCTGGCCCGGTGCGCCCGACCTGGCGCTGGGCGCCGACATCGGCGAGGGCGTGCCCGGCGAACCGGCCTTCTACATGGGCCGGGTGACCGACGTGAACGGCCAGCCGCTCGCCGGCGCGCTGCTCGACGTGTGGTCGGGCGACGGCGACGGCAAGTACGACGTGCAGCTCTCCGACACGCCGACGATGCGCGCCCGCGGCCGCTTCCGCACCGACGCCGAAGGCCGCTACTGGTTCTGGTCGATCCGCCCTTCTTACTACCCGATTCCCGACGACGGCCCGGTCGGCCAGATGATGCGTGCCACCGGCCGGACCATCAACCGCCCGGGGCACATCCACATGCAGGTCTCGGCGCCCGGCCACGTGACGCTGACGACGCACATCTTCGTTGCCGGCAGCCCCTACATCGACGAAGACGCGGTGTTCGGCAAACGCGACAGCCTGGTCGTCGACTTCGACAAGCACCCGCCCGGCAAGGCCGTCGACGGGCGTGAGATGAAGACGCCGTACCACTCGGCGAGCTTCGACTTCCGCCTCGCGCCCACACCCGCCTGAACCGACCCGTTCCGGCGCAGCCCGCGGGCCGCGCCTCACCCACTCACCCAAGGTTCCCATGAAGATCGGCAAGGTCACCGTGCCCCGCACGTCCATCACCACGTCGGACGAGCACACGATCGTCGTTCGCGGGCGCGATCTGTCGAAAGAGCTGATCGGCAAGATCTCGTTCGTCGAGCACTTCTGCCTGCTGCTCAACGGCCGGCTGCCAACGGCCGGTGAAGCGGCGGTGCTCAACGCCACGCTGGTGGCGATTGCCGACCACGGCCTCGTGCCCAGCGTGCAAGCGGCGCGCATGACCTTCGCGGCCGCACCCGATGCGATGCAGGGCGCGGTGGCGGCCGGCATCCTCGGCTGCGGCTCGGTCGTGCTCGGTTCCTCGGAAACGGCGGGACGCATGTTCAGCGAGATCGACGCGCAAGTGCAGGCAGGCACCGCCGTCGATGTCGCTGCGCTCGCGGTGATGCAGGCCTGGCGCGCTGCCGGCAAGTCGATCCCTGGCTACGGCCACCCGTTGCACAAGGAGCGTGACGAGCGTGTAGGCGCACTCTTCGACGTGGCACGCGCGGCCGGTACCGACCTGCGCTTCGTGGCGATCGCCGAGGCCGTGGAAGCGCACATGCCGCAGGTGCTCAAGAAAGATCTGAAGCTCAACGTCTCGGGTGCCATTCCTGCCGTGCTGCTCGGCGCCGGCTTCCCGGTGCAGGCGCTCAAGGGCGTGCCGATCCTCGCGCGCACCGCCGGGTTGATCGCGCACCTGTTCGAAGAGATCCAGCAGCCGATCGGCTTCGCCTTGTCGTACCAGGCCACGCGCGAAATGGTCTACGACGGCGACGTGCCGGGAGGCTTTGGCGAGCACAAATGATCAAGGTCCTGCAAGGCCTGAAGGTCGTCGAACAAGGCACGTTCATCACGGGCCCGGCCGCCGGCATGCTGCTCGGCGACCTGGGCGCCGACGTGATCAAGGTCGAGATGCCGAAGACCGGCGACCCGTTCCGCGCCTTCAAGGACGGCCTGTACAGCCCGCACTTCCAGACCTACAACCGCAACAAGCGCAGCATCACGCTCGACACCAAGGACGCGGCCGACCGCGAAGTGTTCGACGCACTGATTGCCGACGCCGACGTCTACATCCAGAACTTTCGCCCCGGCGTGGCCGACAAGCTCGGTGCCGGCGAGGCGCGGCTGCGGGCACTGAACCCGAAGCTCGTCTACTGCTCGATCAGCGGCTTCGGCGCCACCGGCCCGGCTGCCAACCGCCCCGCCTACGACACCGTGGCGCAAGCGGCCAGCGGTTTCCTGAACCTGCTCGTGAACCCGCAGAACCCGCGTGTCGTCGGCCCGGCGATCGCCGATTCGCTGACCGGCTTCTACGCCGCCTACGGTGTGATGGGCGCGCTGTTCGAGCGCAGCCGCACAGGAGTCGGCCGCACCGTCGAAGTCTCGATGCTCGAGGCGATGGCGCACTTCAACCTCGACGCCTTCACGCACTTTTTCCAGGTCAACGAAGTGATGGGCCCGTACAGCCGGCCGAGCGTGTCGCAGTCCTACGTGCTCGAGTGCGGCGACGGCAAGTGGATCGCGCTGCACATGTCGTCGCCCGAAAAATTCTGGCAAGGCCTGGCGGTCACGATCGAACAACCCGATCTCTTCAAGGACGAACGTTTCGCGACGCGTGATGCGCGCATCGCGAACCAGGAAACGCTGATCGAGCTGCTCGGCGAGTGCTTCAAGCACCGCACACGCGACGAATGGTGTGCCCGCCTGCAGGCCGAAGACGTGCCGCACGCGCCGATGTACGACACCAGCGAAGCGCTCGCCGACCCGCAGGCGATCCACCTGGAGCTCACCGCCTCGGCCGAGCACCCGGTGATGGGCCTGTTCCGCACCGTGCGTTCGCCGGTCTCGTTCGACGGTGAACGCGCGCTCGACGTGCGCCCGCCGCCGACGCTCGGCGAACACAACGACGAAATCCGCGCGGCCCTGAAGCTGCGCCCCACGAAAGCCAACTCATGATCTTGAACCGACGCCGCGTGCTCGCCGCCAGCCTGCTGAGCCTGGCAGCTGTGGCCCACGCGCAAGACAACAGCGGCGCGATCAAGATGATCGTGCCCTTCGGCCCCGGCACCACGACCGACACCGTCGGCCGTGTCGTTGCCGAAGCCCTGGGCAAACAGCTCAACCAGACCGTGATCGTCGACAACCGCGCTGGCGCCGGCGGTTCGGTCGGCAGCGACCAGGTGGCCAAGTCGGCACCCGACGGCAAGACGCTGGTGATGGGCACCGTGGGCACCCACGCGATCAACGCCGCGCTGTTCCGCAAGCTGCCCTACGACACGCTGCGTGACTTCGCGCCGGTCGCGTTCATCGGCTACACGCCGACGCTGCTGGTCGTCGCCGCGAACTCGCCGGCCAAATCCTTGAAAGACCTGGCCACGATGGCCGCGCGCCCGGAAGGCGTGACCTTCGCCTCGGCCGGCAACGGCACCTCGGGCCACCTGGCCGGCGAGCTGCTCGCGCAAAGGCTGGGCGGCAAGATGATCCACGTGCCCTACAAGGAAGGCGCGGTCGCGATGACGAGCGTGATCGCGGCGCAGGTCGATTTCATGTTCTACCACCCTGCTGCCGTGATGCCGCAGATCAAGGGTGGCAAGCTGCGCGCACTGGCCGCCAGCGGCGCGGTGCGCAGCGCCGCGGCGAGCGATGTGCAAACGCTGATGGAACAGGGCGTGAAGGACTTCGACCTGGTCGCGTGGTTCATGTTGTACGCCCCCGCGGCCACCCCGCCCGCCACGCTCACGCAACTGCGCAGTGCCGCCGCGAACGCGCTCGGCCAGCCCGATGTAGCCACGCGGCTGCGTGACCAGGGCATCGAGCAGCGCGCGATGCGTGCTGACGAGATGCTGCCGTTCAACAAAACAGAGCTCGTCAAATGGGCCGAACTGGTGAAGCGCTCCGGCGCACAAGTCGATTGATCAACAAGGAGACAAGCCTGATGAACACCCTGAACCTTTCGCGCCGCAGCGCCGTCGCGGCCACGCTGCTCGGCCTCTCGGGCCTGGCCTTCGCCCAAGCCGGTGCGCCCGTGCGTGTGGGCAGCTCGCTTGCGCTCACCGGCCCGCTCTCGGCCACCGCGCAGGTGCACAAGCTGGTCGGCGAGATCTACGTCGAGCAGGCCAACAAGCGCGGCGGCTGGCTCGGCCGCCCGATCGAGTGGGTCGTGAAGGACGACCAGTCCAAACCCGACCTGGCCCGCACGCTGTACGAGCAACTCGTCACCGCCGACAAGGTCGACCTGCTGATGGGCCCGTATGCCACCGGCGCGATCCTCTCGGCCATGGGTGTGGCGCAGCGTTACAACAAGGTGCTGGTGCACCACACGCTGGGCATTCCGTCGCTCGCCAAGTACGACATGCAGTTCCCGGCCTGGTCGCTCGGTTCCGACCCGGCGACCACCGTGCCGAACACCGTGTTCGACGCGCTCGCCGCCGGCCCGAAGCCGCCGAAGACCGTGGCTGTGGTGACGAGCAAGTTCCCGTCGATCCAGTTCATGACGGCCGGTGCGCGCGAAGTGATGAAGAAGCGCGGCCTGTCCGAAGTGCTGTTCCTCGAATGGGACTTCGGCAACCGCGACTTCGGCCCGATCGCCAACCGCATCAAGGACGCCAAGCCCGACTTCGTGTGGGTCGGCGCGATCGGCCTCGACGGCAACCTGCTGCTCGACGCGATGAAGAAGATCGACTACGCCCCGCCGCAGCACTTCTACCTGTACCCGTCGCCGGGCCCGCTGGTGTCGTTGCCCGACGCGAAGAACGCGCTGTCGGTCACGATCTTCGAAGAGCAGGCGCCGTTCACCGCCAACACCGGCGCGGCCGAGTTCGTCGCGATCTACCGCGAGCGTGCCACCAAGGCGAATTTCGCCGACCCGTCGGTCGAAACGCAGGCCGCGGCTTCGTACACCGCCTGGCAGATTTTGGAGGCCGGCGTGGTCGCCACCAAGAGCCTGGACGACAAGAAAATCGCCGACTGGATCAAGGCCAACCGCATCGACACGCTGCAAGGCAAGCTGCGCTTCAACGGCACCGGCAACTTCGGCGACGACCTGATGCGCGTGAAGCAGGTGCAGAACGGCAAGTGGGTCGTGGTCTGGCCGAAGGAAGTGACCTCCGGCGGCGCGAAGCTGCTCGCCCCCTGAGCACCACTGCATGTCGGGTTTCACGCTGCCCAGCATCTCGCTGCTGTCGCAAAGCATCCTCTCGGGCGTCTTCGTCGGTGCGCTGTACGGTTTGATGGGCCTGGGCCTCAGCCTGAGCTGGGGCCTGCTCAAGCTCATCAACCTGGCGCACTTCGCGTTCGCGTTCCTCGCCGCCTACGTCTGCTACCAGATGGCGTCGAAGGGCGTGGACCCGCTGTTGGCGCTCGGCGTGATCGTGCCCGCGTTCTTCGCGGTCGGCGCGGGCCTGCACTGGGTGATGGCGCGCTTCAAGGTCTCGCCCTTCAATTCGCTGCTGCTGACGTTCGGGCTCACCGGCATCGTCGAAGCGATCATCCAGACGATCTGGACCGCCGACTTCCGCAAGCTCGAATCGAGCTACGGCGAACACAAGTTCAAGGTGGCCGGGCTCTACATGCCGGTGCCCGAGCTGATCACGCTGGTGCTCGCCGTGGCCATCTCGCTCGCGGTGTGGGCCGTGCTGCGCTACACCGACCTCGGCCGCGCGATGCGCGCCGCCGCCGAAGACGCGCCCATCGCGTCGGCCTTCGGCGTGAACCAGAAACGCAACGCGCTGCTGCTCGCCGGCACTTGCTCGGCCCTGGCCAGCATCGCCGGTGTGTGCCTGGCGCTGAGCTTCACGCTCGCGCCGTCGCAGATGTACGCGTGGATCGGTGTCGTGTTCGCCGCCGTGATGCTGGGCGGGCTGGGCCGCGCGCTCGGGCCGCTGATCGCCGGCACCGTGATCGGCGTCAGCGAAGCCATCACGATGGCCGTGACCGCGCCGTCGTGGGCGCCGATCGTCTCGTTCACGCTGCTGATCTTCATCCTCGTGCTGCGGCCGGGGAAGGCGTCATGAAGCGCACGCCTTTGATCATCGTCGCCGCGGCCGTGGCGCTGGCTTTCGTGCCGCAGCTCGGCCTGCCGGCGTTCTACGACTCGCTGCTGTACCTGATGCTGCACTGGATCGTGCTCGCGACCTCGTGGAACATCCTCTCGGGCTACACCGGCTACTTCTCGTTCGGCCACGGCGCCTTCTTCGGCGCGGGCCTGTACACCACGAGCACGCTGCTCGCACGCTACGAGTGGCCGTTCCTGTGGACGCTGCCGGTCGCCGCGCTGGTGGCCGCTGCACTCGGCGTGGCGCTGGGCGCGGTCGTGTTCCGCGTCAAGGGCGTGCGCGGCGAACTGTTCGCGCTGCTCACGCTGGCGATCACCTTCGTCATCGGCACCATCGTCGTCAACACGCCGATCGACGGTGGCAACGGCGTGCCGCTCAGTGGCGTGCCGGTGCCGAAGATCGGGCCGACGCAGTCGTCCACCTTCTACCTGCTGGCGCTCGCCGCCGCGACGCTGACGATGCTGACGGCATGGGCCATTTTCGTGTCGAAATTCGGCGCCGGCCTGTTTGCGATCCACGACGACGAAGACGCCGCCGAAGTGATGGGCGTGCCGACCTACCGCTACAAGCTGATGGCCCTGGCCATCTCGTGCGCATTGGCAGGCGTGGCCGGTGGCATCCACGCCCTCTTCCTGTCGTACGTGACCGCGGGCGACGTGTTCACGATCACCGTGCCGCTGACGGTCGTGCTGATGAGCGTGCTCGGGGGCACGCGGCATTGGGCCGGCCCTGCCGTCGGCGCCGTCGCGATCACCGCGCTGCTCTACACCTTCACCGCCGCCGACCACGCGATCGCCGGCAAGGCGATGATCGGCGTGGTCTTGATCGCGGCGATCCTGTTCATGCCCGACGGCATTCTGTTGCGGCTGCAGCGCGTGTTCAAGCGCGCGCCGGCCGTCGCCGCGCCCGGCGCGGCACACCCGCCGTCAACGCTGACTGCTCAAGCCGAGCTGGCCGCACCGAGCGCCGGCCACGGCGAGGTGTTGCTGCGCGTCCGCGGTCTGCAGAAATCGTTCAGGGGTGTGCGCGCGCTGGCCGGTGTCGACGTCGACGTGCGGCGCGGCGAGATCCTCGGCCTGCTAGGCCCCAACGGCTCGGGCAAGTCGACCTTCATCAACGTCGTCAGCGGCCACTACCTGCCCACCGCCGGAGAGATCGTGTTCGAAGGCCGCAACCTCTCGGGGCTGCCGGCACACCGCATCGCCGCGGCCGGCATCGCCCGCACGTACCAGATCCCGCGCCCCTTCCCGCACATGAGCGTGCTCGACAACGTGGCGCTGGCCACGATGTTCGGCGGTACCGTGCCCGACCCCGCGGCAGCGCGCCAGCAGGCCATGACCTGGCTCGAATTCACCGGCCTGGCCGAGAAGGCGCAGGCCCACCCCGACGACCTGAACCTGCACCAGCGCAAGTTCCTCGAACTGGCGCGGGCGCTGGCCTCGCGCCCGCGCCTGGTATTGCTCGACGAAGTCTTGTGCGGCCTCACGCCGAGCGAGATCGACGACGCGGTGGCGCTGATCCGCCGCATCCGCGATCAGGGTTCGACGATCGTGTTCGTCGAACACGTGATGCGCGCGGTGATGGCGCTGACCGACCGCATCGTCGTGTTCAACCACGGCGAGCTGCTGGCCGAAGGCAGCGCCACCGACGTGATGCAACGGCCCGAAGTGATGACGGCGTATCTGGGCAGACCGCACCTGGAGCCGGCCCATGCTTGAAGTCCATGACCTGCAAGTCGCCTATGGCGCGGCACCTGCCCTCTGGGGCGTGTCGCTCGAAGTGCGCACCGGCGAGCTGCTGTGCGTGGTCGGCCCGAACGGCGCCGGCAAGACGACGCTGATCAACACGCTCGCCGGCATCCTGCGCGCGCGCGCCGGCCGCATCGTGTTCGAAGGCCACGACATCACGCAGCTCGCGCCGCACCGCTTCTGCGAAGCCGGCATCGCGATCGTGCCCGAAGGCCGGCGTTTGTTCACCGGCATGAGCGTGCTCGAGAACCTGGAAATGGGCAGTTACCTGCCGGCCGCGAAAGCGCAACGCAAGCAGTCGCTCGAAGCCGCGATCGAACTCTTTCCGGTGCTGAAGGAAAAGCTCGCGGCCCCGGCCGGCGAACTCTCGGGCGGGCAGCAGCAGATGGTCGCGATCGCACGTGCGCTGATGGCACGCCCGCGGCTCCTGCTGCTCGACGAGCCCTCGCTCGGCCTGTCGCCGCTGATCGTGCACGACATGTTCGCGGCGATCCGGCGCATCAACGCCGAGGGCATGTCGGTCTTGATGGTCGAGCAGAACGTCGTGATGGCGATGGGCGTTTCGACCCGCGCCTACGTGCTCGAAGAAGGCCGCATCGTCGCCGACGGCGCGCCCGACGAATTGCTCGCCCGCCCCGAAATCCAGCGCGCCTACCTGGGCGTTTGAAGCTCACAAACACGGAGACGACACCATGCTGTTCCCCACCACCATCGTCGGCAGCTTCCCGCAACCCGACTGGCTGATCGACCGCGAAAAGCTGGCCGGGCGCTTCCCGCCGCGCACCCGGGCACGCGAGCTCTGGCGCATTCCGCCGCAATATCTCGAACAGGCGCAGGACGACGCCACGCTGATCGCGATCCGCGCGCAGGAAGAAGCGGGGCTGGACATCGTCAGCGACGGCGAGATCCGGCGCGAGAGTTATTCGAACCGCTTCGCGACCGCGCTCGAAGGTGTGGACCTCGACAACCCCGGCACCGCGCTCGACCGCTCCGGCCACCCGAACCCGGTGCCGCGCATCGTCGGCAAGATCCGCCGCAAACACGCGGTCGAGGTCGACGACCTGAAGTTCCTGCGCGCCAACACCGACCGGATGGTGAAGATCACCGTGCCCGGCCCGTTCACGATGCTGCAGCAGGCGCAGAACGATTATTACAAGACCGAAGAAGAAGCGGCGATGGACTACGCCGAGGCCGTGAACGCCGAGATCCGCGACCTGTTCGCGGCCGGCGCCGACGTGGTGCAGATCGACGAGCCCTACATGCAGGCGCGGCCCGAGAAGGCGCGGCAGTACGGCCTGGCGGCGCTGAACCGCGCGCTCGAAGGCATCACCGGCGCGACGGCCGTGCACATCTGTTTCGGCTACGCGGCGATCATCCACGCACGGCCCAGCGGCTACTCGTTCCTGCCGGAGCTCGCCCAGTGCAGCTGCAAGCAGGTGTCGATCGAAACGGCGCAATCGCACCTCGACTGTTCGGCCTTGCAGGCGCTCGACGGCAAGCGTGTGATGATCGGTTGCATCGACTTGTCCGACCCGGCGGTCGAAACGGTCGAGACCATCGTGCAACGCATCGAACGTGCGCTGCCGTATGTGAAAGCCGAGAACGTGATCCTCGCGCCCGACTGCGGCATGAAATACCTGCCGCGCGAAACCGCCATCGGCAAGCTGCGCGCGATGGTCGAGGCGGCCAAGGTGCTGCGGGCCAAACACGGCGGCTGAGCGCGATGCTGTTCGCCTTCCACCTGACCGACCGCGCTGACGCCGGCGACCTGCGCCAGCGGGTGCGGCCCGAGCACAAGGCGTACCTCGCGCAGGTGGCCGGGCGCATCGCCTTCGCCGGCCCGCTGCTCGAAGGCGACGGCCAGAGCATGCGCGGCAGCCTGCTCGTGATCGACTTCGCCGACCGCGCCGCCGCGCTCGCGTGGCTGGCGCAGGAGCCGTTCACGCGTGCCGGCCTCTACGGCGCATCGCAGGTTCATGCCTTCGCCAACCTCTGGCCACAACGCGCGGGGTTCGTCGATCCACCGACTTGAGTTCGAACAACCCAGCACTGCGCGAGCAGACAAATCAACAACGGGTCATGGCTGGGCGTGACTCACTTTGCAGGAGACAAGGCCATGTGCAGACTCTGTGACGAAGGGAAACCCCAGAACCATTTCGGTTCACGAAGAAACTTCTTCAAGACCGCGGCCGCCACCGGCACGGCCGCCACCGCGTTCAACCTGCTCGCCGCCGGCCAGGCCGCGGCGCACGGCGACGACCGCGAGCCCGACGACAGCGGCCGGCACGGCCGGCGCTACGTGATCCGCGGCGGCGCGGTGATGTCGATGGACCCGAAGGTCGGCGACTTCGCGCAGGCCGACGTGCTGGTCGAAGGCAGGAAGATCGTCGCCATCGGGCGCAGCCTGCACGCCGGCGGCGCGGCCGAGATCGACGCGCGCGGCCGCATCGTGATGCCGGGTTTCATCGACACCCACCACCACCTGTTCGAGACCGCGCTGCGCAGCTTTCTGGCCGACGGCATCCTGATCAACGACGGCTCGGGCACGCGCAGCGCCGACCCGACCTACTTCGAGTACATCCTGCTCAAGTTCGCGCCGGTGTACCGACCGCAAGACGTCTACATCAACCAGCTGTTCGGCTCGCTCAGCCAGCTCGACGCCGGCGTGACGACAGTGCACGACATCTCGCAGATCCACCACTCGCCGCAGCACTCGGATGCAGCGATCAAGGGCATCATGGATTCGGGCCGGCGTGCCGTGTTCGGTTACTTCGAGAGCGCGGGCGCCGCGATTCTCGGCACCAACCCCGGCAACAAATACCCCGACGATGCGGTGCGCATCAAGAAGCAGTGGTTCTCGTCGAACGACCAGCTGATGACGATGGTGATGGGCGGCGAGCTCTACCTGCCGGCCTACGAAAAAGCCTGGAAACTCGGGCGCGAGCTCGGCCTGCAGGTGGCCTGCCACGTGCTGTCGCCGTTCGGCATCCGCCCGATCTTCGACCTGCTGGCGCAGGGCAAGGGCGGCGACAGCGGCACGCTCGGCATCGGGCCCGACAACATCTTCGTGCACATGACCGGCATGTCCGACCTGGGCTGGCAGAAGGCGAAGGACGCTGGCGCCCACGTGTCGCTGGCCGTGCCGATCGAGATGAACATGCGCCACGGCATGCCGCCGATGCCGAAGATGCAGAGCCTGAAGATGGAGCCGTCGCTGAGCAGCGACGTGGAGTGCACGCTGACGGCCGACTTCTTCACCCAGATGCGCTCCACGATGAACGTGCAGCGTGCGCTCGTGAACCAGATGGTGCTGGAGCAGGGAACGCTGTCGCCCCCGACCCAATACCCCACGCCCGCCGCCGGCACGCCCGAGCTGCTGACCACGCGCGACGTGCTGCGCTACGCCACGATGAACGGCGCGAAAGGCCTGCGCCTGGACCACAAGGTCGGCTCGCTCACACCGGGCAAGGAAGCCGACATCATCATCCTCGACGCGACCGCCATCAACGTCGCGCCGCTCAACAGCGTGCCGGGTGCGGTGGTCTCGCTGATGGAGCGATCGAACGTCGAGACGGTGATCGTCGCCGGCAAGGTGCGCAAGTGGAAAGGCCGGCTGCTCGACACCAACCTCGGCCGTCTGCGCACGCAACTGGAGGACTCGCGCGACTACCTGTTCAGCGCCGCCGGCATCGCGCAGGACGTGTTTCGCTGAGGGGTTGCGCGACAGGGTGGCAAGCGGGCTTTCCCGCTCCGGGTTACTGACATCCCGCGTTCGAGGGGGTGTGCAATTCACGAATGTAACGAGATGATGCTGACATGAACAAGCCCGCTGCCACCCTCAAGAAGACCCGGTCCTCGTCGGACTTTCTCGGAGCGTTCTGCTTCGTCGTATTGGTACTGACCGTGCTCTACGCCACGCTGACGATCGACTGATCGGCACCGATCACGACAGCCGCTTCACGCCTGCCAGCGGGCAGGCGTAGATCGCGTTGCGCAGCGCCGCGATCGCCTCGTAGCGCGTGAAGGTGCGGCGCCACACCAGCACCACGCGGCGTGTCGGCACCGGCTTGGTGAACGGGATGTACTTGATGTGCGGCTGCGCGTCTTTTGGCACGCTGAGCTGCGGCACCACCGTCACGCCCATGCCCGAGGCCACCATGTACTTGATGGTCTCGAGCGACGAGCCCTCGAAGCTCTTGCGGATGCCCTCCGCCTCGCTGCTGGCGAAGCGTGCGTACTCGGGGCAGACCTCGAGCACGTGGTCGCGAAAGCAGTGGCCGGTGCCGAGCAGCAGCATGGTTTCGCTCTTCAGCTCGTCGGTGCTGATGTTCTTGCGCTTGGCCAGCGGGTGCGTCTTCGGCACCGCCGCCATGAACGGCTCGTCGTAGAGCGGCGCCACCGCCAGGCCGGTGTCGGGGAAGGGCTCGGCCATGATCGCGCAGTCGAGCTCGCCGACGCGCAGCATCTCGAGCAGCTTGGCGGTGAAGTTCTCCTGCAGCATCAGCGGCATCTGCGGCACGTGCTCGATCGCCTGGCGCACCAGGTCGGGCAGCAGGTAGGGGCCGATCGTGTAGATCACGCCCAGGCGCAGCGGGCCCGAGACCGGGTCCTTGCCGCGCTTGGCGATCTCCTTGATCGCCGCGGCCTGCTCGATCACGATCTGCGCCTGGCGCACGATCTCTTCGCCGAGCTTTGTTGCCGTCACTTCACTCGCCCCGCGCTCGAAGATCTTCACGTCGAGCTCTTCTTCGAGCTTCTTGATCGACACGCTCAGCGTCGGCTGCGAAACGAAGCAGGCTTCGGCGGCGCGGCCGAAGTGGCGCTCGCGGGCCACGGCAACGATGTAGCGAAGTTCGGTGAGGGTCATGGGCGGCTTCTTGCGGAACGCAGGGTGACGATCCTATCCCGCGCCTGAACCTCGGCGCTGCCATGCGCCGGCCCGTTCAACAGCCCGCCGGGCGATCTACGCCGAACGCCCCGGCGCGAGCGGGCTGCGCGGCTCCGCGCGAGCGGCCGGGTGGGCGCGCGTGACGATCAGGTTCGACACCAGGTACAGCGCGTTGAGCAGGCGGATGCCACGCTCGATGTCCATGCCCGGCCAGCCGGCAATCGCCCGCAGCGAGGCCGGCTCGAGCCGCAGCCGCGCCGCCGCAGCGCCCAGCGCGCCAGGCGCCGCCAGGCCTTCGCTGCGCAGGTCGCGCGCCACGCGGTACGCCGCGGTGCCCGAGATCGCCGGCACCAGCGCATGCCGCGACGGCCCGCGCAGCGCAACCGCCCACAACATCGGCGCCAGCGGCCGGAACTGGCCCGCGTCGCCGATGCGCTCTTGCAGGGCGTGCCCCGGAGGCCGCACCGATGCGGGCTCGATCGACAGCACCCGCAATTGCGCCAGCTCCCGATCGGTGCAGTCGGTCAGATCGAGCGGCGAGTGGCACGTCATCTCGGCGGGGAACACCGATATCGGCCAGACGAGGCCCCCGTGGCTCAGGCAGACCAGCGCCGGTTCGGCGTGGCGCCGGCAGGCTGCGAGCACATCGATGAGCTCGGTGCCGTCGGCCTGCCCGCCGGTATCGCGCAACTCCGCCAGCAGCGTCGAGGGCAGGACCGTGACGCGGCCGAGCGGGCCGCCTTCGGCCAGCGCCATCTGCTCTCGCATGCGCTGGAACTCATCCAGCGGCAGCAACTTCGACGTGTCCATCTCGGCCATGCGCGCTCCTTCCTGCCCTGACGATCGGTGGGGTTCGACGCCGATTTTCATCACCGACGCCGCTGAGGAGCAAGCAGTCTCCATGCCCAGAGCCGGGGGCATCGAACGCACACCCGTGAGGCGTGCGTGCCCTGAATGAAGGCCGAATCTGGATGGGCAGCCGCCCGACTCCGAGGCACACTGCGGGCACCAGCGCCGCTTGCGGCCGCGACCACACGGGACGGAATGGGATCTTCAGGCTTCAACGAAGGCGCCGGCAAGCGCACCCTCTGGCAGGTGCTCGCCCTCATCGCGCTGGCGTTGCTGTGGTCGAGCAAGGCGCACGCGGCCGGCGAAGACCGCCCGCTGCTGGTCGTCGAACAAGGTGCACACAGCGCACCGGTGCGGCGCATCGAGGCCAGTGCCACGCTCGGCCTCGTGGTCACGGCGTCCGACGACCGCACCGCGCGCGTCTGGGCGCTGGCCAGCGGCGAACTGCAACTGGTGCTGCGCCCCCCGGCCTTCGGTGCCGAGGGCGGGCGGCTCTACGCGGTGGCGATTCACCCGAGCGAGCCGCTCGTGGCCGTGGGCGGCACCACCGGCGGCGAAGGCCGCCCGCACCAGATCTACCTGTTCGACCTGCAATCGGGCGCGTTGCGCCGCACCATCGACGCGCAGGCCGGCGACATCCGCAAGCTCGCCTGGTCGCACGACGGCTCGTTGTTGCTCGCCGGTTACGCCGGCACCCACGGCGTGCGGGCGTTCGCGGCCGACGGCCGGCCGGTGTTCGACAAACGCCTCGACGGCCCGGTGTTCGGCCTGGCCACCGCAGGCAACGGCCTGGCCGCGGTCGTCAGCCTCGACGGCCGCTTGCTCACGTACCGTGTCGGCGCCGCCACGGTCACGCCACTCGCCGACGTGATGCTCGGCAAACGCCGCGCCGCCGGTGTCGCCTTCAGCCCCGACGGCCGCCAGCTCGTCGTCGCCTATGCCGACAAGGACGAGCCGCCCGAGATCTTCGACGCGCAGACCGGCAGCCCGGTCGCGCGCCTGCCCGTCGCGCGGGTGCACGGCGGCGACTACCGCACCGTGGCCTGGTCGGCCGACGGGCGCTTCATCTTCAGCGGCGGCACCGCACGCTCGGCCGACGACCAGTTCGCGGTGCTGCAGTACGACGTGGCCAGCCGCGCCTTGCTCGGCCAGCTCAACGTGGCGCGCGACTCGGTCACCGACCTCGACATGCTGCCGAGCGGCGACCTGGCCTACAGCAGCTTCGACGGCTCCTGGGGCATCGTCAGCGGCGGGCGCGTCGCGCGCCGCGTGGCCTCACCGGTGTCGGCGATCCGCGGCGACGTGCCGGCCGACCTGGAGCTGAGCGCCGACGCCACCGCGGCGCGCTGGGGCATGAAAAGCGCCGACGGCGGCCTCGGCTTCCAGTTCGAGAAACGCGCGCTCAGCGTGCGCCCGGGGCAGGCGCTGCGCGCACCGGAAACACGCTTCGGCTGGTTCAGCGCGCCGGGCGACGTGAACAACCAGCGCCGCCCGCCGGTCATCGGCGGCAAGCCGATGGCGCTGGCCGACGACGAACGTTCACGCGCCGCCACCGTGATCCGCGCCAGCGGAACGACCACGAGCGCGGCCATCGTCGGCACCAACCGCGCGCTCTACGCCGTCAGCGAACAGGGCACGGTGCTGTGGCGCATGCCGGTCGACACCGAAGTGCGCAGCGTCAACGCCAGCGCCGACGGCCGCCTCGTCGTCAGCGCGATGGCCGACGGCACGCTGCGCTGGTGGCGCGCGCGCGACGGCGTGCTGCTGATGACGCTGCTCGCCGCTGCCGACGGGCGCTGGGTGGTGTGGACACCGTCGGGCTACTACGACGCCAGCGCCGGCGCCGACCAGATCGTCGGCTGGGCGCTCGGCCAGGGCCCGCAGCGGCCGATGGCGTACTACTCGCTGAACCGCTTTCGCGAGCGCTTCAACCGGCCCGACGTGATCGACGCGCTGCTGAAGACACTCGACGAACCGGAAGCGCTGCGCGTGCTCGCGGCTCAGGAGAGCGCACAACGCGACGCCGTGGTTGCCGACGCCCGCGCCACCGAACAGGCGGCCCGCGCCGCCGAACGAGAAGCGGCGAACCAGGCCCTGCTTGCCCGCCAGGCCGCGCAGCGCGAGGCCGATGCCCAACGCGCCGCGCTGCAGGCCGCGAAAGACCGCGCGGCAGCGGCCGAGCTCGCGCGCCAGGCCGAAGCGCGCCAGCGCGCCGCGCGCGACCAGGCCGAGCGCGACGCCGCGGCGCGCGAGCTGGCTGCACGCCAGGCCGAAGCCGCCGAGGTGCAGGCGCGCGAAGCCGAGAAGAAAGCCGTCGCCCAGGAAGCGCAGCGCCTGCTGGCGCGTGTGGTCGCGATGGAAGAAGCGGCGGCGCGCGAGGCCGCGGCCCTGGCGCTGGCCTCGCGCCTCGCGGCCGAAGAAGCGGTGGCGCAAGAGGCCCGCATCAGGGCCAAACGCCTGCTGGCCGAGATCAAGGCGAGCGAGTTCCCACCGGCCCTGTCGGCCGCCGACGCGCGGCGCCTGAAGGTCAGCACGGCCGAAGTGAAGCTCGCGTTCGTGGTCTCGTCGTCGGGGCCGAACGCCGAACTGCGCGTCGAGGTGCGCCTCAACGGCCGGCCGGCCCAGCCTTCCGAGCTGGTGGTGCCCCGCAGCCTCGACGGTGCCACGCGCGGTTATGCCCGGCTCGACGTGGCCGAAGGCGAATCGCTGGTCGAGATCATTGCCAGCAACAAGTTCGGCGCCTCCGAGCCGCTGGCGTTCACGATCGAGCGGCCGGTGGCGGTGGCGATCGAAGTGCGGCCCGGGCCCGCGCCGGTGGCCCCAGCGGTGGCGCGCCAGACCATCGACCTGTACGTGCTGGCGATCGGCGTCAGCGACTACGCCCGCACCGACTACAACCTCGGCCTGCCGGCAAAAGACGCGCGCGACTTCAGCACCACGATGAAGGCACAGGAAGGCAAGCTCTACCGGCGTGTGATCGTGCGCACGCTGACCAACCGCGAAGCCACCCGCGCCAACATCCAGCGCGAGTTCGAGTGGCTGCGCACGTCGGTCGGGCCAACCGACGTGGCGATGCTCTTCATGGCCGGGCACGGCCTGAACGACACGGCCGGGCAGTACTTCTTCGTGCCGCACGACGGCCAGCACGAGCGCCTGCTCGCGACCGCGGTGTCGCAGGACACGATCGTCTCAACGCTGTCGAAGATCCGCGGCCGCACGCTGTTCTTCGTCGACACCTGTTTTGCCGGCAACTCGCTCGGCGCGCTGCGCCAGGGCGGGCGCAAGACCGGCAAGACCGAGAAGATGATGAACGACCTGTCGTCGTCGGAAAACGGCGTGGTGGTGTTCGCTTCGAGCACCGGCCAGGAAGAGTCGGAAGAGAAGGCCGAGTGGGGCAACGGCGCCTTCACCAAGGCGGTGATCGACGGCCTGGGCGGCAAGGCCGACTTCATGCGCGCCGGGCGTGTCACTTTCGCCGGGCTGAACCTGTTCGTTTCGGAAGAGGTGGTGCGCATCACCAACGGCCGGCAGCGCCCGGTGTTCATCTCGCCGCGTGGCATCCCCGACTTCGCGCTGTCGCGCCTTTGAGCTTCCCACGAATGAGGGACGAAGCAAGGGCGCACCGCGTTGTAAGTGAAGGTTGCTTGCGATAAGCTGGCCCGGCGACAGTTCGACGAGGGGCCGTTCGCCCGAGTGCTGCGCACGCCCTGGGAGGGGTCATGGTCCACTCTGCCTTCAAGTTGTCTTCCTCGGTGCTCGCGGCGGCGTTGCTCGGCAGTTGTGGAGGCGGCGGTAGCGGGGGTGGTGCAGTGCCGGAGGCCGCGGTCGTCACCGGCGTCAGCGCCAGCTTCGACTTCAACTGGGAAGCCACCGGTGGCGGTGACGGTGGCGTGGGCGGTGGCGCCGACGGCGACGGCGGTGTCGGCGGTGGCGGCGACTTCGGGCAGTTCCGCAACGCGCTGGTGATCGTGCGGCTCAAAGACGGCACGCTGCTCGGCTCGGCCAAGACCGATGTCACCAACGGCATGGTCACCATCCGCCCCGGCCGCACGTACCAGGGCCCGCTCTACCTCGAACTGCGCGGCAGCACTGACGCCACCTACTACGAAGAAGGCAAGGACGCCTACGTGCCCTTCCCCGAAGGCGCCGTGGTGCGCGCGATCGTGCCCAAGATCGACAAGAACATCGGCGTCACGATCATCACCGACGCGGCCTACCGGCTGCTGACCGAAGGCGCCGCGCCCGTCGCCGGCATCGCGGCCGCCACGCCAGCTCAGATCACGGCCGCCAACAACACCGTGCGTGACATCGTCAACCAGCAGTTCCCGAAAGCGCTGGAGGTGAGCGACATCACGCGCCTGCCCTTCATCAAGTCGGCCACGGTCGGCAAGGCGCTGCCGGTCAATTCGACCAGCCCCGAAGGCCGGCGCGGTGTCTACGGCCTGGTGAGCGGCGCGTTCTCCAAACAAGCGGCGATGTTCAACGCGAACGACGCCACGCCGACGCTGTCGGCCCTCAAGCAGCTCGGCGAAGACCTGATCGACGGCAAGCTCGACGGCATGAAGGGCGCCACCGCCGCGGTGGCCGCCGACAAGCGCACCTACGACCCGCAGACCGTGGCCGGCGAGCTGAGCGCGGCGCTCGCCCAGCAGTCGTTCCGCTTCGGTGACACCAGCGCCGAGCAGGCGCTGCCCCCGGTCACCAACTTCGGCAACGTGCGCTACGAGGGTTACCTGTTCGACGCGTCGCTCAACAACAAGGGCGAGGCCTTCTCCACCGTGGCCGGCTGGGTCGCCACCAACGACCCGGGCGACTCGCTCGGCGGCCCCGAGATCGGCACGCCGCGCCAGAAGGTCACGCCGGCCGCGCGCGTGTTCGGCGTGTTCGGCAACTTCGGCCACGGCTCGATGTTCCTCAAGACCGATGCCGACAACTCCGCGTCGAGCGTCTACGCCGTGGGCGACAACACCAACGGCGAGCTCGGCGTGGGCGACCGCACCGCCACCGTCGGCCGTGCCGTGCCGCTGGCGCTGCCGGGCATCCTGACCCACATCGCCGGCGGCCAGGGCCACACCGTGGCGCGCCTGGCCGACGGCAGCGTCTACACCTGGGGCGACAACCTCTACGGCCAGCTCGGCCAGGGCACCGACTGGACGACGCTGTCGGGCTCGACCACGCCGCTGCGCGTCACGCTGCCGGCCGGCGCCGTGGCGGTGGCCGCCACCAACACCGCGTCGTACGCGCTGTTCGCCGATGGCACGGTCCAGTCCTGGGGTTCGAGCTGGGGCTTCGGCCTGCTCGGCGACGGCAACAAGGACGGCGTGCGCACCAGCCCCGGCCCCGTGATGGCGCCCGGCGGCCCGCTCGCCGGCGTGGTGCAGATCGCAGCGCGAGACAACGACGTGATGGTGCTCAAGCGCGACGGCTCCATCTGGACCTGGGGCGCGCACCCCTCCGACAACTCGGCCTACGTGCCCGGCGACCCGACCGCGCCCTATGCCGGCGGCAGCGTGCTGGCGACGCAGATCACCGGCATCCCGGCCGGCACGCAGGTGCGCAAGATCCTCACCGAACAAGGCCTGTTCGTGGCGCTCACCACCGAAGGCCACGTCTACACCTGGGGCGTGCACTTCGACATCACCGCCGGCACGATCCTGCGCGTGCTCACTGCGCAGCGGGTGCTCGGCCTGCCGCCGGTGCGTGACCTGATGCCGGGGGGCTACATCGGCTACGGCGTGCGCCCGTTCGACCGCCTCACCGCGATGGCGATCGACTACCGCGGCAACATGTGGAAAGTGCGCGGCCTGGTGGCCGAGCAGTTCGACCCGGCCAACCCGACGCAGCAGCGCCGGCCCGTGCACGCCGCGTCGGCCACGCCCTTCCCGCCCTGTGCCGAGTGCCACCTGTTCCTGACCGACTGGCCGCTCACGCCGCCGGCACCGACGAGTGGTGCGGTGTGCGTGCCTCCCTCCGGCATCCACGGCTCGGGCGCCGATTCGCTGATCCACGCCGACACCCCCTGCCAGCAATGCCACAACCCGGCACGCACGGTGTCGCGGCCGAGCTTCACCAACGGCTGGCTCAACTGCGAGCGGCCGACCAACCTGCCGGTGCGCGCCGCGCCCGTGCCGCCGCCGACACCGCCCGCCGGCACGCCCGAGTGCCAGGTGCCCCCGGGCCATGTGTTCACGCCGCCCGGCACCGTGTGCGCGTCGTGCCACAACAGCATCATCGCGACGCCACTGCAATCGGTGGTGCCGGCCTGCGTCACGCCGAACCCGAACAGCACGCAGCTGCCGACGCTGCCGACCCGAGCAACGATCACGGCGGCACTCAACGGCGGCACGCCGATCAGCGCCGGTTCGACCGTGGCCAGCACCACGCCGACACTGCAAGGCTCGATCAGTGCCGCATTGCTCAGCGGTCAGACGGTTCGTGTGCTTCGCAATGGCGTGGTGTTGACCCCCGGCACGGCAACGATGACTGGTGCCAGCACCTGGAGCTTCACCGACCCGAGCGCACCGAACGGTGGCGTGACCTACACCGCGCGGGTCGAAGCCGGCGCGGCATTCGGCGCCCGGAGCAACGCCTTCAGCTTCACCGTCGACACGCAGGCGTCCGGCGTCACGGCCGCCGTGACAGGTGCGTCCGGTGACAGCGGCTCGATCGCCAACACCGGCTTCACGACCGACACGACACCGACCGTGACGGGCACCCTGAGCGGTGCGCTGGTCGCAGGTGATGTCGTGCGCGTGCTGCGCAACGGCACCCAGGCCGGCGCGGGCATCGTGTCGGGTTCGACCTGGACCTACACGGAACCGGGCGCGCTGGCGTTGGGCGACTACACGTACACCGCGCTGATCGTCGACGCCGCTGGCAACCTCGGCGCCGTCGCCGCGGGCTGGACGGTTCGCATCACTTCCCTGCCCACCGTGGCCATCACGCGTTTGCTCGACAACCCGGGCGGCACCGTGCTCGGCGCGGTCACTGCCGACGCCACCCCGCGCATCGAAGGCACGATCAACCAGACGCTGGTGTCAGGCCAGGTCGTGCGGGTGCTGCGCAACGGCGCGCCGTTGGCCACCGTGGCCACCGTGAGCGGCACCGCATGGTTCCTCAATGACAGCATCACCACTCCCGTCAGCGGCTTGCAGGTCTACACCGCCCGCGCCGAAGCGGGCATGCTGTCGGGTGTGCTCAGCGATAGCGCTTCGGTGCTCGTCGACACCGTGGCACCAGGAGCAGCCAACGTGACCGGCATCCTCGACGAAAACACGGGGCGTGATGTGGCTGGTGGCTCGACGACCGACCCGACACCGGTGATCTCGGGCACGCTCACGACTGCGCTCAACAGCGTTTCCGGGGCTTCGACAGAAACCCTGCAGGTGCTCCGTGGCACCACGGTGCTCACGGCAGCCATCACGTTCCCCACCTCCACGACATGGCGTGTGATCGATCTTGGCCCGTTGACTGGGGGCACGACCTACACGTACTCGGCAAGGGTCGTCGATGCGGCAGCCAACCAGAGTGCAGCCGGTACCACCCGTGCCGCTCTTTACGACAGTGCCACCCGAACCACCAACATCACGGCCTTCAACGGTGCCACGTCGATCCCCTCGGGCTCTTCGACGTCGACCACGACGCCCACACTGAGTGGCACGGTGAATCTGGCCTTGCTGCCCGGGCAGTGGGTCCGTGTCTGGCGCAACGGCACGCAACTTAGCGGCCAACTGACACCCGACGCTTCAAGGAACTGGTCATACACCGACACTTCAATCAGCGGCCCTGTATCGACGAGCTTCACCTACACCGCGCGAGTCGAGACGGCCACTACAAGCAACGAAAGTGCGCCGGTCGCCTTCACCATCGACAACGTCGTTCCGAACCATGCGATCACGGTGTCGGTGATCAGCGGCGGCAACACGATCGCGTCGAACCAGCGCATCCAGGACACCGCACCGACAATCCGGATCGTTCTGTCCCGCGCACTCGACACGAACACCGGTACGCTGGAATCGCTGGTCATCACACGTGCACTGACACCTTCCGGTTTTGGAACGACCACCACCAACCTGTCGTCGGTGACACTGACGAGCTGTGCCGCCACGCTGCCGGCCGTGTGCCTCCAGTTCGTCGACAGCGGGGCGGTCGCGTTCTCGGCACCGAACATCGCGTCGGCCATGCCGACGCAAGCGCAGTATTCCGTTGCCGTGCGCGATGCGGCGCAGAACAGTTCGGCGACTTCGTCGTTCGGCTTCCGGTTCGACTACCTCGATTGTGTGCAGCCGGTTGTCGCCCACGCCACGATCAGTTTCAGCGCGAACACGGGCCAGAACTGCTACGGGTGCCACAACGCAGTGGTGGGAACCAGCCCCACTCCGGCAGCCGCGCTCGTGGTCGTTCCGCCGCCGGCCGTGGTGCGCACGAAGTACTGGTGCCGCCGCCCGCCATGAGCCGCTGAGCGAGCTCAGGCCTTCAGGTACTCCGCCCGCCCGCCCAGCCAGCGCGACACCACCGCAAGTGCCGCCTGCGGGTGCCGGTCGAGCAGCAGCGTCGCCGCAGCGCGCGCCTGATGCACCAGCGCTTCGTCCGTCGCCAAGTCTGCAAACCGCAGCAGCGGCGCACCCGATTGCCGCGCGCCGAGAAACTCGCCCGGGCCGCGGATGTCGAGGTCGCGCCGCGCGATCTCGAAGCCGTCGTTCGTTTCCAGCATCGCTTTCAAGCGCGCCTTCGCGGTGTCCGACAAGGGCGAAGTGAACAGCAGCACGCACACGCTCGCCGTCGTGCCACGCCCGACCCGACCACGCAACTGATGCAACTGCGACAGGCCAAAACGCTCGGCGTGTTCGATCACCATCAGCGAAGCGTTCGGCACGTCGACGCCGACCTCGATCACCGTCGTCGACACCAGCACCGCCATCTCGCCGGCGTTGAACAGCGCCATCACCGCCGCCTTCTCGGCCGCCGCCATGCGGCCATGCAGCAGGCCCACCATGCGCCCCGGCAAAGCCTCGCTCAAATGCGCGTGCGCGGCCGTGGCGTTCTGCAGATCGAGCGTCTCGCTCTCTTCGATCAGCGGGCAGACCCAGTACACCTGCTGCCCCTGCGCCGTGGCATCGCGGATGCGACCGATCACCTGGTCGCGCTTCGCGTCGGAGAACAGCTTGGTCACGATCGGCGTGCGGCCCGGCGGCAGCTCGTCGATGGTGCTCACGTCGAGGTCGGCGAAGAGTGTCATCGCCAGCGTGCGCGGGATCGGCGTGGCGCTCATCATCAGCGTGTGCGGCTCGATGCCCGAAGCGGCGAGCTTGGCGCGCAAGGCCAGCCGCTGCTGCACGCCGAAGCGGTGCTGTTCGTCGATCACGGCGAGACCCAGCTTCGCGAACTGCACCTGGTCCTGAATGACGGCGTGGGTGCCAACCACCAGCGCCGCTTCGCCCGACGCCACCTGCTCCAGCATCTTCTGCCGCGCCTTGCCCTTGCGGCTGCCGGTCAGCCACGCGACCGTGATGCCCAGCGGCGCGAGCCAGCCGACGAGCTTGCGCAGGTGCTGCTCGGCCAGGATCTCGGTCGGCGCCATCAGCGCGCATTGCCAGCCGGCGTGGATGGTGATGGCCGCGGCGAGCGCGGCCACCACGGTCTTGCCCGAGCCCACGTCGCCCTGCAGCAAGCGGTGCATCGGCACCTCGCGCTGCAGGTCGGTCGCGATCTCCTGGCCGACACGGCGCTGCGCTTCGGTGAGCGAAAACGGCAAGGCCGCCAGCAGCCTGTCCTGAAGACCGTGCGGCTGCACCTCGAAGCGAGGCGCACGCTGCCGCTCGCGTTCGCGTTTGGCTTCCAGTTGCGAGAGCTGCTGCGCCAGCAACTCCTCGAACTTGAGCCGCTGCCACGCCGGGTGGCTGCGGTCTTCGAGCGTGGCCAGGCTCACGTTCGGCGCCGGGTGGTGCAGGAAGTCGAGCGCGGCGCGCAGGCTCAGCATGCCTTCGGGCACGGCCGGCGCAGGCAACAGCTCGGCCAGGTCGGCGCGCGCCAGGCCGGCGGCCACGGCCTTGCGCAGATAAGCCTGCGGCAGCTGCGCGCTGGTCGAATACACCGGCGTGAGCGCGGTCGGCAGCGGTGTCTCTTCAGCCACGACCTTCACCACCGGGTGCACCATCTCCAGCCCGAAGAAGCCGCCACGCGCTTCACCGCGAACGCGCACGCGGGTGCCGACGGCAAGCGCCTTCTGCTGCGACGGGTAGAAGTTCAGGAAGCGCAGCACCAGGTCATCGCCGCTGCCGTCGTGAACGCGCACGACGAGCTGGCGCCGGCCGCGCTGTTGCACTTCGGTGTGGCTCACCACACCTTCGACCTGCCCCGTGCTGCCATCGCGCAGGCCGGCGATCGGTACGAGGCGCGTTTCGTCTTCGTAGCGAATCGGCAGGTGCAAGGCGAGGTCGATGGCCCGCACCAGCCCGAGCTTTTCGAGCGCGCGCTGCGGGCCTGATTTGGGCTTCGCCGCGACGCTCGGCGGGGCAGTGGGGGTCGCGGTGGCCATGGGAGAATTCTGCCTTCCCTTGTTGGCACGGGCCGGTCCAGCCCTCAACCATGACTTCTGCGCACACCCTGAGCGATTTCGACTTCGCTCTGCCCCCCGAACTGATCGCCCAGCACCCCGCGCCCGAACGCAGTGGCTCGCGCCTGCTCGACGGCACCGGCGCGCTGCCGGTGGACCGTGTGTTCCGCGACCTGCCCGGCCTGCTGCGGCGTGGCGACCTGCTGGTGTTCAACGACACGCGGGTCATCAAGGCAAGGCTGCTCGGTGTGAAAACGAGTGGCGGCTCGGTCGAAGCGCTGGTGGAACGCGTGTTGCCGAACCACGAAGTGCTGACGCATCTGCGCGCGAGCAAGTCGCCGAAAGCCGGAAGCCGCGTGCGCTTCGCCGACGCCTTCGACGCCGAGGTGCTGGGCCGCGGCGGGCCGCAGGGCTCGCTGTTCCACCTGCGCTTCCCCGCCGACCCGTTCGCGCTGCTCGAACGACACGGCCATGTGCCGCTGCCGCCCTACATCACCCACGCCGACACCGCCGACGACGAAAGCCGCTACCAGACCGTATTCGCAGCCAAGCCCGGTGCGGTGGCCGCGCCAACCGCCGCCTTGCACTTCGACGCGGCACTGCTCGCGCAACTGCAAGAGCGAGGTGTGGCCACCGCGAACGTCACGCTGCACGTGGGCGCCGGCACCTTCCAGCCGGTGCGCACCGAGAACCTGGCCGAGCACACGATGCACAGCGAATGGTTCGAGGTGAGTGCATCCACCGTTCAGGCCATCGCCCGCACGCACGCGGCCGGTGGGCGCATCGTGGCGGTCGGCACCACCACGCTGCGCGCGCTCGAATCGGCCGCGCTCGGCGGCACGCTCGAAGCCGGCAGCCGCGACACCGACATCTTCATCACGCCCGGCTTCCGCTTCCGTGTCGTCGACGTGCTGGTCACGAACTTCCACCTGCCGAAGAGCACGCTGATGATGCTGGTGAGTGCCTTCGCCGGCTTCGATCACGTGCGTGACCTCTACGCTCACGCGATTCGCGAGCGCTACCGCTTCTTCAGCTATGGCGATGCGATGCTGCTGGCGCGCCAGCGCTGAAACGCGCTGCGACAATTGCACCGATGCTCAATTTCGAACTCCTCAAGACCGACGGCCACGCGCGCCGCGGCCGCCTCACGCTCAACCACGGCGTGGTCGAAACACCGGTCTTCATGCCGGTGGGCACCTACGGCACCGTCAAGGGCGTGATGCCGTCGTCGCTCGAGGCGATGGGCGCGCAGATCATCCTGGGCAACACCTTCCACCTGTGGCTGCGGCCGGGCATCGAGGTGCTGAAGCAGTTCGGCGGGCTGCACCGCTTCGAAGCGTGGAACAAGCCGATCCTCACCGACAGCGGCGGCTTTCAGGTCTGGTCGCTCGGCGAGATGCGCAAGATCAGTGAAGAGGGCGTGAAGTTCGCGTCGCCGGTGAACGGCGACAAGCTCTTTCTCACGCCCGAGATCAGCATGCAGATCCAGCATGTGCTGAACAGCGACATCGTGATGCAGTTCGACGAGTGCACACCCTACGATGTGCAAGGCCACATCACGACCGAAAAGGAAGCGCGGGTCTCGATGGAGTTGAGCCTGCGCTGGGCCTCGCGTTGCCTGGCCGAGCACACGAAGCTGGCGAACCCGAACGCGCTGTTCGGCATCGTGCAGGGCGGCATGTTCGAGAACCTGCGTGAAGAGTCGCTCGACGCACTCGTGGCGCTCGACCTGCCGGGTTATGCGATCGGCGGCGTCAGCGTGGGCGAGCCCAAGGCCGAGATGCAGCGCATCGTCGCGCACACACCGCACCGGCTGCCGGCCGACAAGCCGCGTTACCTGATGGGCGTGGGCACGCCGGAAGACCTGGTCGAAGGCGTGGCCGCGGGCGTCGACATGTTCGACTGCGTGATGCCCACGCGCAACGCACGCAACGGCCATCTGTTCACACGCTTCGGCGACCTGAAGATCCGCAACGCGCGCCACAAGACCGACGGGGAGCCGCTCGATTCGACCTGCACCTGCCACACGTGTGCGAGCTTTTCACGCGCCTACCTGCACCACCTCGACCGCTGCGGCGAAATGCTCGGGCCGATGCTCGCCAGCATCCACAACCTGCACTACTACGTGAACTTGATGCGCGAGGTGCGCGAGGCGCTCGACGCGGGCACGTTCGCCGAGTTCGTGCGCCGGTTTCGTGAGGACCGGGCGCGCGGGGTGTAGCTTCAGCGCGGCACGCTGTTGGCGCGAATCCAGCGCGCGAAGGCGGGCTCGTCGATGTCGCCGGAAGCAACCGACATCACCGTCAAGGTTGCATCGGCTTGCGCGGCATTGAGGCGAAAGCCGTTCAATGCGAGGAACAGGCCAACGGACAAGAAGGCGGCGCGCTTGTTGCCGTCCACGAACGCATGGTTCTTGGCCAGGCCGAAGCCATACGACGCAGCCCGATCGGCGGCGTCGGGGCTGCCGTAGGCGAGCAGGTTCAAGGGGCGAGCGAGCGCCGAGTCGAGCAGGCCTTCATCACGAAGACCCGAGGCCCCACCGTGTTCGGCCAAGCTTTCGTCGTGGAGGATCAGCAGCAGGCGCTTGTCGATCCAGCGCCAGCCCTTTTCGTTATGTTGGCGGACTTCTGCGGTCACCACAACACAACGCAGCGCTCGACCGTCGGAGATTTCTTACGCCCTGAGCCGCCGTCTCCCGATGGTGTGCAACGTGCCTGCATCGTTAGGCTCGAGCGACCCCTTACACCGGAGCCCACCATGACCCGAATCCTCGACATCATGACGCGCAGCGTCGCCGTCGCCCAGCTCGACGAAACACTGCAGATTGCGGCCCAGCGCATGCACGACCTCGACGTCGGCGCCCTGCCGGTGCGCGACGGCGAAGCGCTGGTCGGCATGGTCACCGACCGCGACATCACCGTGCGTGGCGTGGCCGCCGGCATGGCGCCCGACAACGCGCTGGTCTCCGACGTGATGACGCCGGAGCTGCGCTGGTGCAACGACACCGACTCGGTCGAAGACGTGATGGGCCTGATGGGCGAAGCGCAGGTGCGCCGCCTCGCGGTGTTCGACGCCGACCGCCGCATCGTCGGCATCGTTGCGCTCGGTGACCTGGCCACGCGTCAGCCCACGCCGACCGACGACACGCTGCGCGAGATCTCCGAACCCAGCCCGGCGTGACCGCGGCGCCCGCATCGGCGGCGATGGACGAGGCCTTGAGTCCGGCGAGTGCTCCCGGCGCGAAGAGGCCGTGGCTGGCGCCGCAGTTGCGCGTGGTGCTGTCCAGCCCGGGCACATTCCTGTGGCGCACGCTGCAGGCCTTTCGCGCGAACCAAGGCTTGCTGCTGGCCGGCGCGGTGGCGTACTACGCGTTGCTGTCGATCGTGCCGGTGTTGATCCTCATCGTGATCGTGCTGTCGCACGTCATCGATCAGGCGGCGCTGCTGCAAACGCTCGGGCGTTACCTCGAATGGGTGGTGCCGGGCCAGTCACGCGCGATCGTCGCCGAGCTGGCGAACTTTCTCGCCCACCGCGAGCTGATCGGCTGGGTGCTGCTGGCGACGATGCTGTTCTTCAGCTCGCTCGCGTTCACGGTGCTCGAAAGCGCGATGTCGGTGATCTTTTTGCACCGCGCGCAAGTTCGGCGCCGCCACTTCATGGTCTCGGCGCTGATGCCCTATCTCTACATCCTGTCGCTCGGCGTCGGCATGCTCTTGGCCACGCTGGTCGCCGGCAGCCTGCAGGTGATCGGGCAGGAAAGTGTCGAGCTGTTCGGGCGCCGCTGGTCGCTGGACGGCGTGTCGGGCGTGTTGCTCTACCTGCTCGGCCTGGCCGGCGAGATCCTGATCCTGACCTCGGTCTACCTCGTGATGCCGATCGGGCGCCTGCGCGTCAGCCACGCGCTGATCGGCGGCGTGACCGCCGCGCTGTTGTGGGAGGTCACACGCCACCTGCTGGTCTGGTACTTCGCGACGCTGTCGCAGGTGAGCGTCGTGTACGGCTCGCTCACGACCGCGATCGTGGTGCTGCTGAGCCTGGAGATCGCCGCCACGCTGCTGCTGTTCGGCGCGCAGGTGATCTCGGAATACGAACGGCTCGGCGGCGCACAGCGCACGTGAGCGTTACGAAGCGAGCAGGCTCCCGACCCGCTCGCGAAGCGCGCCCGGCGTGACCGCAGCGGGCGCGATCGCGTCGCCCGCCACCAGCCCGACGCGGCTGAACAGGCCGCGGCGAAACGGCTTTTTCATCGCCGCACCGTCGACACGCGAGAAAAACGAGCCCCACAGGTTCTGCAGCGCGAGCGGCACCACGGGCACCGGGTTGGTTTCGAGCAGCTTCATCACACCGCCCTTGAACTCGCCGAGCTCGCCGTCGCGCGTGATCGCGCCTTCCGGAAAGATGCACAGCAGTTCGCCGTCGGCCAGCACGGCGCGCGCCTTCTCGAAAGCCAGTTCGTAGGTGCCCGCGTCTTCGCGCTGCGGCGCGATCGGGATCGCCTTGGCGAGCTTGAAGAACCAGCCCAGCACCGGCATGCGGAAGATCTTGCTGTCCATGATGAACCGGATTGGCCGCGGGCTCGCCGCCATCAGCAGGATCGGGTCGACGAAGCTCACGTGGTTGCACACCAGCAGCGCCGCGCCCTGCGTCGGAATGTGTTCGTCGCCACGCACCTTGAAGCGGTAGACCACGCGTGTGACGATGAAGGCGACGAAGCGCAGCAGGTATTCCGGCACCAGCATGAAGATGTAGAACGCCACCACCGCGTTGAGCAGGCCGGTAATCAGGAACACCTGCGGGATCGTGAAGTTGGCACTCAGCAGCGCGCCCACGCCGAGCGAGCTGACGATCATGAAAAGCGCGTTCAGGATGTTGTTGGCCGCGATGATGCGGGCGCGGTGGCTCGGCTGCGAACGCAGCTGGATCAGCGCGTACATCGGCACGCTGTACAGGCCGGCGAACAGCGACAGCAGCGCCAGGTCGGCCATCACGCGCCAGTGCGCGGGCACGGCGAGGAACGCGCTCAGCGTGTAGCCGGCCGATGGCGCGAGGCCGCGCGACGCGAAGTACAGGTCGATCGCGAACACGCTCATGCCGATCGCGCCCATCGGCACCAGGCCGATCTCGACATGGCGCTTGCTCAGCATCTCGCACAACAGCGAGCCGGTGCCGATGCCGATCGAGAACACCACCAGCAGCAGTGACGCCACCTGCTCGTTGCCGTGCAGCACTTCCTTGGCGAAGGCCGGAAACAGCGACAGGAACACGGCGCCGAAGAACCACATCCACGAGATGCCCAGCAGCGAGCGGAACACGACGATGTTCTCGCGGGCGAGTTTCAGGTTGCGCCAGGTTTCGGTGACCGGGTTCCAGTTGATGCGCAGCGTCGGGTCGCTCGAAGGCGATGCCGGCACGCCCTGCGCGGTGGCGCGGCCGATCAGCGCGACCAGCACGCAGCCGATCGCCACATAGTGCCGGCCGACATCGGGAATGGCGACCAGCAGCCCGCCCGCCACCTGGCCGAGCAGGATCGCCACGAACGTGCCCATCTCCACCATGCCGTTGCCCCCGGTCAGCTCACGCTCGCTCAGGTGCTGGGGCAGGTAGGCGAACTTCACCGGGCCGAAGATCGTCGAGTGCAGGCCCATCAGGAACACACAGGCGAGCAGGATGATCACGTCGCTGGCCCAGAACCCGTAGGCCGCGATCAGCATGATCGCGATCTCCAGGTTCTTCACGAAACGGATCACGCGGGTCTTCTCGAACTTGTCGGTCGCCTGGCCGGCCGTTGCCGAGAACAGCAAAAAAGGCAGGATGAAGAGCGCGCCGATCACCAGGCCCGCCAGTTGCGCGGGCAGCCAGCTGACCTGGAGCTGGTACGTGATCATCACCGTGAACGCGAACTTGAACAGGTTGTCGTTGCCGGCGCCGAGGAACTGGGTCCAGAAAAACGGCGCGAAGCGGCGCTGTTTCAACAGCGCGAACTGGTTCGGGTGCGCGTGCTCGTTCATGATGTCCCTTGGTGCTTGTTGTCTGGGCCGAGGCGCAATTTAACGGATCACCTGCACCGGCCCGCCCAGGCCGCTGCGATTCAACCACGCGAACACCGAATCGACCGTGACGGTTTCGATGCGGTCGCTGAAACGTTTGTCGTTCGGGTGGTCGTCGAACGCCACGTTGGCGGTGCCCACGCGCGCGCCCAGGCGCTTGAAGGGCGAGATGTGCAGGGTGGTCGGCTGGTAGCCCTGCAGCTTCAGCCAGGCCTGGGCGCGCTCGCGGGTGGAGGCGGCCGGGTCTTGCGTCATTGCCAGCGTTTCGATCGCCCACTGGTTCGACTGCTGGTAGGTCACGGCCCACGGGTAAGCCACGACGCTGTAGGCCGGCGTGTCGAGCTGCGCGACGCGGGCGTTGTCGGCCAACGCCGGCGCGAGAAGCGCCTGCACTTGGGCGGTCGGCACGACGAGTGCGGCTTCATAGCGGTACAGGTCGTCCATGAAGAATTCGCCCAGCCCCTGGCGGTAGATCGACGCGCGTGCGCTGCCGCACTGGTTCAACTTGTGCACCACACGCCAGCCGTTCGTGTCGCGGTACGCGAAGCCGAGGTGCGAATAACGCAGGCCGTATTCGTTCAGGTTCTGGCCGGCACGGGCGAGCACCACCACCTGCGCGCCGGTCGCATCGAGCTTCCTCGACGTTCGCTCTGCCAGCGTCATCGCGCGCTCGACGGCATCGGCGGTGGGCGACTTGCTTTCGCAGCTGCGGCCGGCGTGGGCCGCGACGCTCGCCGCAACGAGCGCGGCGCACGCCACCACACGCAGCGTCTTCACCGCGTCACCCGTTCGTTGTAGAGCAAGGCCGCGCCGATCTCGTTCGGGATGAAGGCGATCGCCGTGCCGGCGGCCGACAAGACCCAGCCGGTGCTGAGCACCGTGACCAGCACGGCCGTACCGACGACCACCGACAAACCGCCCGCCGTCTGCGCGCTCAAACGCAGCGTGCTGCGCGCGCCGTCGGAAGCCCGTTCCAGCACCCACACCGCGCCGGTGGCCGAAGCCTCCACGGCCACGACCGTGAGCACCGCGCCGGCCGACAGCACGACCGGGGCGGCGACCGACACCGCCACCGGCAGCGTCGACAGCATGCTCGCTTCGACCGACTGCGCTTGCGCGGCGGCGAGGTTCAGCGCGAGCAGCGCGGCCACGCTGGTCCTCGCAAAGTGACGAAGGATCAGGTTCGTTTTCATTTCAGGTCTCCTTGGGAAAATTGCAGGGCTTCGTGCGCATCACGCAGCGTCTTCGCCAGCGTGAACACCGACGAGATCAGGAACAGCCAGCTCACGCCGAGAAAGGCCTTGTAGGTCGGGTTCACGTCCATGCGCCACAGGCCCCACGCGGTGAGCGCCATCGCCAGCGCGAAGCCGCCCCACACGACCAGGCCCCACAGCGGCGTGTCGCGCGTTTGTGAATCGCGGCGGTTCTCGTTGTCACGCACGTACTTGGCCAGCGCGAACGCGCTCGACAGGCAGAACATGTAGCCCATCACCATGAACGCGCGGTCCAGGTCCTGACCGGGCAGGTAGGCCAGACCGCTGCCGCACAGCGTGACGGCGAGACCGAACGAGACCCACACCTGCAGCTTCCAGGCGCGGGTGTCTTGGCGGATCGGGGTGGTGTGCATGAATTCCTCGGGGGCTTGTTGGTTGAACACGGTTGAATCTTCGGCGCTGCGAAGACGCTGCACCATCGCCCTGAGGAGCGTGGCAGCGCGTGCTGCCGGCGGTATCTCGGCGCAGTACCGTTTGCGATACTTCTGCGGCGCCACGGGAGACACGATGAGCACCACACAAGACCTGATCACCGCGCTGAAGGCCGAGCTGAAAGCCGCCGACATCACCTATGCCGACCTGGCCGATGCGCTGGGCATGTCGGAGTCGAGCATCAAGCGCATCCTCGCCAAGGGCGACATGCCCTTGTCACGCATCGACGAGATGCTGCGCGTGCTGAAGATGGACTTCGCCGAGCTCGCGCGCAAGGTCGCCGACACGCAGCCGCTGCGCCGCGAACTCAGCGCCGAACAGGAAGCCGCGGTCGTGGCCGACCGCAAGCTGCTGCTGCTCGCGATCTGCGCCTTCAGCCAGTGGAGCTTCGAGCAGATGACGAGCACGTATGCGGTCTCGGAAGCCGAGTGCGTGAAGTACCTGGTGCAGCTCGACCGGCTCGGCATCATCGAACTGCGGCCGCTGAACCGCTACCGGCTCAAGGTGGCGAAGGGTTTTCGCTGGCGGCCGAACGGGCCGGTGATGCAGTACTTCCGCGCCCACGTGGTCGGTGACTATTTCAACGGCAGCTTCGACGCCGAAGGCGAGCTGCTGATGCTGGTGCACGGCCAGGTCAGCAGCGCGCAGGCGGCGAGCTTCGTCGAGCGGCTGCAACGTGTGGGGCAGGACTTCGCCCAACAGCACCTCACCGAGCAGAAGCTCGGCGCCGAACACAAACGCTCCTACACGCTGGTGGTCGGCATGCGCTCGTGGTTCTTCGGCGCATTCCAGGACTTGAAGCGCGCAGCGGCTGCCGGCGCGCCCTGATGCCGGCCACGCCTCCGGTGGCCTCAGGGTTTCTCATATGTTGATGTACTGACATACTCATCATACCATTGCATCCATCGACCGATGGAGACCCTGCAATGAGTGCAACGATCGCGCTGTTCGGCGCTGGTGGAAAGATGGGCGCGCGGCTCACGAAGAACCTGATCGGTTCCGACTACCGGGTGCGCCACGTCGAGGTCAGCGCCGCCGGCCAGAAGCGCCTGAAAGACGAACTCGGCATCGACTGCGTGTCGGTCGACGCGGCGCTGGACGGTGCCAACGTGGTGATCCTGGCCGTGCCCGACACGCTGATCGGCAAGCTCGCCGCGCAGATCGCGCCGCAGCTTGCGCCCGGCACGATGCTGATGACGCTCGATGCCGCCGCGCCCTTCGCCGGCCACCTGCCCGACCGGCCCGACCTCGTGTACTTCGTGGCCCACCCCTGCCACCCGCCGATCTTCAACGACGAAGACACGCCCGAAGCGCGGCGCGACTTCTTCGGCGGCGCGCATGCCAAGCAGTCGATCACCAGTGCCCTGATGCAAGGCACCGACGCCGACTTCGCGCTCGGCGAAGCGGTGGCCAAGGTGATCTACCAGCCGATCCTGCGTTCCTACCGCCTCACGGTCGAGCAGATGGCGCTGCTCGAGCCCGGCCTGTCGGAAACCGTGTGCGCCACGCTGCTCGACGTGATGCGCGAAGCGATGGACGAAGTGGTGGCGCGCGGCGTGCCGAAAGACGCGGCGCGCGACTTCCTGCTCGGCCACATGACGATCCTCGGCGCCGTGATCTTCAAGGAGATCCCGGGCCAGTTCTCCGACGCCTGCAACAAGGCCATCGCCTTCGGCAAACCGCGCCTGATGCGCGACGACTGGAAGAAGGTCTTCGACCGCGACGAGATCACCGAAAGCATTCGCCGCATCACCTGAGTTCCCCGGCATCGCACCGACACCGCCCGCAGAGCGGTGCGGCCGCGAACCGCCCTTGTTTCGCCCCTTCCACCTCCATCCCCGAGGAGACAACACCATGACCCGCCGCTTCGCCCCCCGCCTCGCCACGCTCGCCGCACTCGTCGCTCTTGCTGCCGGCACCGCCACGGCGCAGACCGTGCTGAAGATCGGCTACACCCCGCCGAAGGATTCGCACTACGGCGTGGGCGCCACGACCTTCTGCGATGAAGTCGAGAAAGGCACGCAGGCCCGCTACAAGTGCCAGCAGTTCCCGTCGTCGGCCCTCGGCGGCGAGCGCGAGATGATCGAGTCGGTGCAGCTCGGCACCCAAGACCTCGTCAACACCTCGACCGGGCCGCTCGGCAACTTCGTCTCCGAAACCAAGGTCGTCGACATCCCGTTCCTGTTCCGCGACTACGACCACGCGCGCAAGGTGATGGACGGCGCGATCGGCCAGGACCTCCTGAAGAAGATGCCTGCCAAGGGCCTGATCGGCCTGGCCTGGACCGAGAACGGCTTTCGCCACATGACCAACAACAAGCGGCCGATCGTGAGCGCCGCCGACGCCGCCGGCCTGAAGGTGCGCACCATGGAAAACAAGGTGCACATGGACGGCTACAAGACCTTCGGCCTGCTGCCCACGCCGATGGCCTTTCCCGAACTGTTCGGCGCCTTGCAGCAAGGCACGGTCGACGGCCAGGAGAACCCCATTCCCGTGATCCTGTCGTCGAAGTTCTCGCAGGTGCAGAAACACCTGTCGCTGACCGGCCACGTCTACTCGCCGGCCGTGCTGCTGCTCTCGCCCAAGGTCTGGGACAAACTCTCCGAAGCCGACAGGAAGGTCTTCGTCGCCGCCGCCCAAACCGCCGCCACGGCGCAGCGCAAGCGGGTCAACGACGACGAGGCGACCGGCATCGCGCAGTTGAAAAAAGACGGCATGCAGGTCGTCGAGAAGGTCGACGGCGAGAGCTTCCGCAAGGCGGTGGCGCCGGCCTACGCCAACTTCGCGAAAGAGTTCGGCGCCGATCGCATCGCCGCGATCCAGGCCGTCAAGTAACGCTTTCCACCGCGGCGCGGGCGGCGCGGCGCCGCGCCCTCCTGAAAGCCCGACATGGACTCTTTCGAACGAGGCTTGATCGCCTGCAACCGCTGGGCGCTGATCGTGCTGCTCGGCTCGATGGCGTTGATCATCTTCGCCAACGTGGCCTTGCGCTACCTCACCGACCAGTCGATCGAATGGGCCGAAGAGGTGGCGCGCCACCTGATGATCTGGCTCACCTTCCTCGGCGCCGGCCCGGTGCTGCGCTACGGCGGCCACATCGCGGTCGACAACCTCCAGGACGGCCTGCCGCGCGCCCTGGCCGTGGCCCTGCGGGTGCTGATCTCGGTGCTGCTGCTCGGCTTCTTCGGCTTCATGGTCTGGTACGGCGTGCTGTACGTCCAGCGCGCGCAGTTCCAGACCACGGCCGCGACCCAGATCTCGTTCGCCTGGGTCTACGCCGCCATGCCGATCGGCGGCGTGTTGCTGATCGCGCACTGGCTGCTGGTCGTGCGTGGTTACCTGCGCGAGCGCGCGTTCGCGGCCGACGCGCACTTCGACGCCAACGCGAGCGCCTCGCTGTGAGTGCCAGCCTGATCCTGCTGCTCGGTGCCTGCGGCTTTCTGGCCATCGGCGTGCCGGTCGCGTTCGCGCTCGGCCTGGCCACGCTGGCCGCGGTGCTGCTCGGCACCGACTACCCCCTGTTCGTGCTGCTGAAAGAAACCTTCAGCGGCATCGACAGCTTTCCGCTGATGGCGGTGCCGTTCTTCATTCTTGCGGCCGAGCTGATGAGCGGCGGCTCGCTGACCGAAGTGCTGCTGCGTTTCGCGAGCCAGTTCGTCGGCCACAAGCGCGGTGGCCTGGGTTACACCAATGTCGTCGGGCTGACCTTCTTCTCCGGCATCTCCGGCTCGGCACTGGCCGACGCCGCCGGACCCGGCTCGATGATGATCCGCATGATGGACAAGGCCGGCTACGACCGCGCCTATGCCGCGGCGCTGACCGCGGCCACGGCGATCGTGGGGCCGATCATTCCGCCGTCGATCATCATGATCATCTACGCCTTGCAGGACGAGAAGGTCTCGGTCGGTGCGCTGTTCGTTGCCGGCCTGCTGCCGGGGCTGCTGATCGCGGTGGGCATGGCGATCGTCAACTGGCGCGTCTCGACGAAGCGCGACTACCGCGGCGACGGTGAGCAGCCAGGCTGGCGCGAGATCGTGCACACCAGCGCGAAGGCGCTGCCGGCGCTGCTGCTGCCGGTGTTGATCCTCGGCGGCATGCGTGCCGGCTGGTTCACGCCGACCGAAGCCTCGGTCGTCGCCGTGTTCTACGCGCTGGTGTGCGGCAAGTTCGTGTACCGCACGCTGGAGTGGAAGGCGCTGCCCGACATCCTCGCGCGGTCGGCGCTGCTGACGGCCTCGGTGCTCGTCATCATCGGCATGTCGGCCTCGTTCGCGTGGGTCCTGACGATCGAGGGGCTGCCGCAGACGCTGGCCGAATGGATGATCGCGCAGCACTTCACGCCGATGATCTTTCTCATCGTCGTCAACGTTTTCCTGCTGCTGTTCGGCATCTTCATCGAGCCGCTGCCCGGCGTGATGGTGCTGGTGCCGATCCTGGCGCCGGTGGCGGCCAAGCTCGGCGTCGACCCGGTGCACTTCGCGATGATCGTGATCTACAACCTGACCCTGGGCATGATCACGCCGCCGGTGGGCGGGCTGCTGTTCGTCACCGCCAACGTGTCGCGGGTGCCCATGTCGGCCCTGGTGCGCGAACTCGCCCCGTTCCTGTGGGCGCACGGCGCCATCCTCGTGATCATCACTTTCGTGCCCGCGCTCAGCACCTCGTTGCCGCATCTGATGGGGTTCAAGTGAGCGCGGGCCTCACACACCCTCTTGCCCAAGGAACCCCTGATGAACCCACAACACAACCTCGTCGACGGTGAACCGCGGCCGGCCGCGTCGGGCCGCACGCTGGATGTGATCGACCCGTCGACCGGCGAAGTCTTCACCACGCTGCCGCGCAGCGATGCACGCGACATCGACGCCGCCGTGGCCGCCGCTCGCGCCGCGTTTCACGGCGCCTGGGGCCGCGCCACCGCGACCGAGCGCGGTAGGGTGCTGACACAACTGGCGGCGCTGATCCTGCTCCACCACGCCGAACTCTCGGCGCTCGAATGCCGTGACACCGGCAAGCCGATCCAGCAGGCACGCGCCGACCTCACGGCCTGTGCGCGCTACTTCGAGTACTACGGCGGCGCGGCCGACAAGCTGCACGGCGAGGCCATTCCTTACGCACAAGGCAGCACCGTCATCGCGGTGCGCGTGCCGCACGGCGTGACGGGCCACATCATTCCGTGGAACTACCCGGCGCAGATCTTCGGCCGCTCGGTCGGCGGTGCGCTCGCCGCCGGCAACGCCTGCGTCGTCAAGCCGGCCGAAGACGCGTGCCTCACGCCGCTGCGCATCGCCGCGCTCGCGCTCGACGCGGGCCTGCCGGCCGGCGCTCTGAACATCGTCTGCGGCCTCGGCGCAGAAGCCGGCGCCGCGCTCGCGGGCCACACCGGCATCAACCACATCTCGTTCACCGGCTCGCCGCAAACCGGCACGGCGGTGGCGCAGGCTGCCGCGGTGAACCATGTGCCGGTCACGCTCGAACTCGGTGGCAAGTCGCCGCAGATCCTGTTCGCCGATGCCGAGCTCGACAAGGCCTTGCCGGTCGTCGTCAACGCCATCGTCCAGAACGCCGGGCAGACCTGCGCGGCCGGCAGCCGCGTGTTGATCGAACGCGCCATTCACACCGAGGTGATGGCGCTGCTGAAAGCGCGCTTCGAAGCGCTTGTCACCAGCGCCGGTGCGCGCGGCCCGGACTGCGGGCCGCTGATCAGCCGCAAGCAGCTCGACCGCGTGGCCACGATGGTCGACGCGGCCTGCGGCGACGGCGTGCGCGTCGCCGCACGCGGCCGGCTCGCCGCCGACGCACCGAGCGGCGGTTATTACTTCACGCCGATGCTGCTCGACGAGGTGCCGCGCGGCCACACGATCGAGCAGAACGAGGTCTTCGGCCCGGTGCTCGCCGCGTTCGCCTTCGACGGCGAAGACGACGCCGTGGCTTTGGCGAACGGCACGCCCTACGGCCTGACCGCGTCGGTGTGGACGCGTGACGGCGCACGCCAGCTGCGCGTGGCGCACCGCATCGACGCCGGCCAGGTGTTCGTCAACAACTATGGCGCCGGCGGCGGCATCGAGCTGCCCTTCGGCGGCATGAAGCACTCCGGCTACGGCCGCGAAAAAGCCTTCGAAGGCCTGCGCAGCTTCACCACCATCAAGACCATCGCGATCCAGCACGGCTGAACTTCTTCAGGAACCCCATGACGAAAAAACTGCAGGGCCGCGTGGCCATCGTGACCGGCGCCGGCGGCGGCTTCGGTGAAGGCATTGCCAGACACTTCGCCGAACTCGGCGCCAAGGTGGTCGTGGCCGACGTGCGCGAAGGCGCCGCGCAGAACGTGGCCGCAGCGATCGAAGCGGCCGGCGGCCAGGCGATGCCGGTGCACGTGGACGTGACGCTGAACGACTCGGTGCAGGCCATGGTCGCGGCCACCGTCAAGCGCTTCGGGCGGCTCGACATCCTCATCAACAACGCCGGCACCACGCACAAGAACCAGCCGATGCTGGAGACCGACGAGAAGAGCTTCGACCGTGTCTACGCCACCAACGTGAAGAGCATCTACCTCGGCGCGATGCACGCGGTGCCGGTGTTCCGCCAGCAAGGCGGTGGCGGCGTCATCATCAACATCGCCTCGACCGCCGGACTGCGCCCGCGGCCCGGGTTGAGCTGGTACGCCGGCACCAAGGGTGCGGCGATCACGCTGACCAAGGCGATGGCGATCGAACTTGCGCCCGACCGCATCCGCGTCGCCGCGATCAACCCGGTGATGGGCGAAACCGGCCTGCTGGCCGACTTCCTGCCCGGCGAAGACAGCACCGAAGTGCGCAACAAGATCATCGCCACCATTCCGCTCGGCCGCCTGAGCCAGCCGATCGACATCGCCAAGGCCACCGCCTTCCTCGCCAGCGACGAAGCCGACTTCATCACCGGCGTGGCGCTCGAAGTCGACGGCGGCCGCTGCATCTGACCGGAAGCGACGCATGAAGACCTACCGCATCGGCGTGATCCCCGGCGACGGCATCGGCCGCGAAGTCGTGCCCGAAGGCCTGCTGGTGCTCGAAGCGGTGGCCGCGCGCTGCGGTTTCGGCGTCAGCCTGCGGCATTTCGACTGGAGCTGCGAGACCTTCAAGGCCAGCGGCCGCATGATGCCCGACGACGGCCTGGCGCGGCTGCGTGACCACGACGCGCTGTTCCTCGGCGCGGTCGGCTTTCCCGGCGTGCCCGACCACGTGTCGGCCTGGGGTTTGTTGATCCCGATCCGGCGCGCCTTCGAGCAGTACGTGAACCTGCGCCCGGTGCGCCTGATGCCGGGCGTGACGCCGGCGGTGCGCGACCGGCCCGCGCCGATCGACTTCTGGGTCGTGCGCGAAAACAGCGAAGGCGAGTACTCGCAGATCGGTGGCCGGCAGAACAGCGGTACCGAGCACGAGATGGTGGTGCAGCAGTCGGTCTTCACGCGCCGTGCCACCGACCGGGTGATGCGTTATGCCTTCGAGCTGGCGCGCCGCAGCGGCAAGCTGCACGTGACTTCGGCGACCAAGTCGAACGGCCTGTTCTTTTCGATGCCGTTCTGGGACGAACGTTTCGCCGCGATCCGCGCCGAGTACCCGGACGTGCGCGCCGACCAGGACCACATCGACATCCTGAGCGCCCGCTTCGTGATGACACCCGAGCGCTTCGGCGTGGTGGTGGCGAGCAACCTGTTCGGCGACATCCTGTCCGACCTCGGGCCCGGCGTGACCGGCACGATCGGCATCGCGCCTTCGGGCAACATCAACCCGGAGCGTGTGTTCCCGTCGCTGTTCGAGCCGGTGCACGGCTCGGCGCCCGACATCGCCGGGCGCGGCATCGCCAACCCGATCGGCCAGATCTGGTCGGCCGCGATGATGCTCGAACACCTGGGTGAAACCGAAGCGGCGGGCCTGATCGTCGACGCGATCGAGCGCGTGCTGGGCGCGCCCGACACGCCACGCACGCCCGACCTCGGTGGCCGCGCAAGCACCCGCGAACTCGGCCAGGCCATCGTGCAGGCGCTGGCAAATTGAAGGCCCACGTATGAACGAACGCATCCACGCCACCTACTGGCTCGAAACCGGCGACGACCCGCGCCGTGCCGCCGAAGTCATCGCCGGCGAGCAGTCGAGCGGCACTTTCGTCGCGCTGCCCAACGAAACACCCGAGCTGAAAGCACGTTCCGGCGCGCGGGTCGAGCGGCTCGACGTGCTGGAACGGGTGAGCCAGCCGAGCCTGCCGGGCGGCATGGAAAGCAGTGTCTACACCCGCTGCACGCTCGAACTGTCGTGGCCGATCGAGAACCTCGGCCCCTCGTTGCCGAACCTGATGGCCACGATCGCCGGCAACCTGTTCGAGCTGCGCCAGGTTTCCGGCCTGCGCGTGCAAGGCCTCGTGCTGCCGCCTTCGTTTGCTGCGGCCTACCCTGGCCCGGCCTTCGGCGTCGAAGGCACGCGCCGGCTTGCCGGCGTGGCGCGCGGGCCGCTGATCGGCACGATCATCAAACCGAGTGTGGGCCTCGACCCGGCGCAGACCGCCGAGCAGGTGCGCCAGCTCGTCGACGGCGGCATCGACTTCATCAAGGACGACGAGCTGCAGGCCGACGGCCCGCACTGCCCGTTCGACGAGCGCGTGCGCGCGGTGATGCAGGTCGTCAACGACGCGGCGCAGCGCAGCGGCCGCAAGGCGATGGTGGCGTTCAACCTGACCGGCGACCTCGATCAGATGCGGCGCCGCCACGACCTCGTGCAGCAACTCGGCGGCACTTGCGTGATGGCGAGCCTGAACGCGATCGGCCTGGTCGGGCTGACCGAACTGCGCCGCCACGCCAGCCTGCCGATCCACGCCCACCGCGCCGGCTGGGGCGCGCTCACGCGCAGCCCGGCGCTCGGCTGGGACTACGCGCCCTGGCAGCAGATCTGGCGCCTGGCCGGCGCCGACCACCTGCACGTGAACGGCCTGCGCAACAAGTTCAGCGAACCCGACGCGAGCGTGATCGCCGCGGCCCGCGCGGTGCAGGCACCCTTGTTCGCCCACGCGCCGATGGCCGCGATGCCGGTGTTCAGCTCCGGACAGACCGGCTTGCAGGCGCCGGGCACCTACGCAGCGCTCGGCAATGCCGACCTGATCCATGCAGCAGGCGGTGGCATCTTCGGCCACCCGGGGGGCCTTGCGGCCGGCGTCACGGCGTTTCGCCAGGCCTGGGACGCGGCCATGGCGGGCACCCCGCTCGAAGAACGCGCCAAGACCCAGCCCGAGCTGCGCGCCGCACTCGGATTCTGGTGATGGGCACGGTCGCGCCTGCCGACCCGTCGGCCTGGCCCGAGGGTCTGCTGCTCGCCTACTACGGCGACGATTTCACCGGCTCCACCGATGTGATGGAGGCCTTCAGCGCCGCCGGTGTGCCGACCGTGCTGTTCCTGCAGCCGCCCACGCCGGTGTGGCTGCAGCGCTTTCCCGATGTGCGCTGCGTCGGCCTGGCCGGCCAGTCGCGCGGCCGCAGCCCGGCGTGGATGGACCGCGAGCTCCCCGCCGCGCTCACCAGCCTGGCCGCCTTGAAAGCACCGATCCTGCAATACAAGGTCTGCTCGACCTTCGACTCGTCGCCACACACCGGTTCGATCGGCCGCGCCATCGACCTGGGCGTGCCGCTGATGCCGGGCCGCTGGTCGCCGATGGTGGTGGGCGCGCCGCGCCTGAAGCGTTACCAGGTCTTCGGCAACCTGTTCGCCGGCGTCGACGGCGTGGGCCACCGGCTCGACCGCCACCCGACCATGGCCCGCCACCCGGTCACGCCGATGGCCGAGGCCGACCTGCGCCGCCACCTCGCCGCGCAGACGGCGCGCCGCATCGAACTTGTCGACATGCTGCAGCTGCGTGCGGGCGATGCCGGCGCGCGCGTGCAGCAACTCGCCGGCGACGATGTGCCGGTGGTGTCGATCGACGTGCTCGATGAAGAAACGCTTGTCGCGGCGGGCAGGCTGGTCTGGCAGCAGCGCGGGCCTGGCCTGTTCACGGCCTCGTCGTCGGGCCTGCAGTACGCGCTGGCCGCGCACTGGCGCAGCGAAGGCCGGCTGCCCGCGCAACCGGCTTTGGCGTCGGCATCGGCGGTGCCGGCGATCGCCGTCGTCAGCGGCAGTTGTTCGCCGGTCACCGCGGCGCAGATCGCATGGGCCGGCCGAAGCGGTTTCGCGCTCGATCGGCTCGACCTGCCGCGCCTGCTCGATGCGAAGCAGGGCGAGGCCGAGATCGAGCGCGCCGTGGCTGCCGCCGTGGCCGCGTGCGCCGAAGGCCGCAGCCCGCTCGTCTACACGGCCTCCGGCCCCGACGACCCCTCGGTGCGCGACTTCGACAGCATCGCTGCACACGCCGGCCTCTCGCGCAGCGCGGCCGCGCAGCGTGTGGGCCACGGCCTGGCGCAGGTGATGCGGCGCCTGCTCGACCGCGTGCCGTTGACGCGTGTGGTGGTGGCCGGTGGCGACAGTTCCGGCGAAGTGGCGAGCGCGCTCGACATCGCCGCCCTCAGCGTCGTGGCCGGCCTGGCGCCGGGGGCACCGCTGTGCCGCGCGTGGTCTGCGCTGCCGGCGCGCGACGGGCTCGAGATCGTGCTCAAAGGCGGGCAGCTCGGCGCTGAATCGTTCTTCGGCGCGGTGCGGGCCGGGGCCGCGTGACGAGCGCATGCTAAGTTAGCAGCATGCCGTCCACCGAACCCATTCTTCGCCGCAAGCTGTACCAGGAGGTGCTCGACCGCCTGCTGGAGCGCATCCGCAGCGGCGAAATCCCGCCCGGCGCGCACCTGCCCTCGGAGCGCGAGCTGATGGAGTTCTACGGCGTCGGCCGGCCGGCGGTGCGTGAAGCGCTGCAGTCGCTGGAGCGTTCCGGCATCGTCGAGATCACGCACGGCGAGCGCGCGCGCGTGGTCGTGCCGACCGCCGAGGCGCTGATCGAGCAGATCGCCGGCGGCGCGCGCCACCTGCTGCGCACCCAGCCCGACACGCTCGAACACCTGAAAGACGCGCGGGTGTTCCTGGAAGTCGGCATCGCGCGGCTCGCCGCCGAACGCGCGACCGACGACGACATCGCCCACCTGCGCCAACGCCTGGCCGAGCACCGTTCGTCGCTCTCCAACCTCGACGACTTCCTGATGCGCGACATGGCGTTCCATCGCGAGATCGCGCGCATCAGCGGCAACCCGATCTTCCCTGCGATCGTCGAGGCGCTGTTCGGCTGGGCCGGCGAGTACTACCAGACCATCGTGCGCGCGCCCGGCGCCGAGGCGCTGACGCTGGCCGAGCACGAACGCGTGATCGAAGCGATCGCCTCGCGCGACCCGCAGCGCGCCGAGCGGGCGGTGCGTGACCACCTCACGCGTGCCAACGACCTGTACCGCCAGCTCAACCACCGCAGCCACGCGGCGGTGGCCACGACGCGCAATTGAACGCTCAGGCGGCGCGCTGCTCCAGCAGGTAGTTCGCGCCGTCGTACTGGCCCAGCACCTCGGTGAGGTAGGGCAGGACCGTCAACAGCTCGTCGTGCAGCGTGAACGGCGGGTTGATGATGAACACGCCGCTGCCCGACAGGCCGAAACCCTGGCTCGAAGGCTGTTGCACCGTCAGCCGCGCGTGCAACCAGCCCTTGGGCGCGATGGCTTCGAGCTTCTTCGGCAACTGCGCCGCTTCGAGCTTGCTGACCTGCGGGTACCAGACCATGTACACACCCTCGGCGAAGCGCAGCAGGGCCTCGCGCAAGGAGACGATCACCTTGCTGTAGTCCTTGTGGCCTTCGTAGCTCGGATCCATCAGCACCAGCGCGCGGCGGGTCGAGGGCGGCACCTGGCCCTTGAGGCCGTCGAAGCCGTCGGTATCAAACACCTCGGCGCCTTTCACCGCACCGATGTACGACGCGAGGATGCGGTGGTCGGTCGGGTGCAGCTCGAACATCCGCAGCTGGTCTTGCGCGCGCAGCAGCATCTGCGCGAAGGCGGGTGAGCCGGGGTACTGCTCGAGCCGGCCGTCGGGGTTGAACTGGCGCACCAGGGCGACGTAATCAGCCACGGCGGGTGGCAGGTCGTCGCGGTCCCACAGGCGAAGAATGCCCTGCTCGAACTCGCCCTTCTTCTGCGCGAAGCGGCCTTCGAGCGAATAACCGCCCGCGCCGGCATGGGTGTCGATCACGCGGTAGGGCTTGTCCTTCGCGTTCATGTAGCGCAGCACGAGCGTGAGCACGGTGTGCTTGAGCACGTCGGCGTGGTTGCCCGCGTGAAAGGCGTGTCGGTAGGCGAGCATGGTGTTTCCAGGAATCCGGTGAGGACTGTATCGCGCTCACCGTTGCACAGGGCTGCTATAGCCGGTTTGGGCCAACTCCGTTGCCAGCAATGTTGTTGCGGCAGGCCCTAGGATCGGGCGACACAACTTTCACCCCACCGCATGACCACCTTGTTCGAACCCGCGCGCTTCGGCGACATCACCACCACCAACCGCATCGTGATGGCCCCGCTGACGCGTGACCGCGCCGGCCCCGGCCAGGTGCCCACGCCGATGATGGCCACCTACTACGAGCAGCGCGCGACCGCCGGCCTGATCGTGACGGAAGCGACACAGATCTCCGCCGAAGGCCAGGGTTACCTCGACACGCCCGGCATCTACAGCCCCGAGCAGGTCGCCGGCTGGCGCCGAGTGACAGACGCCGTGCACGCCAAGGGCGGCAAGATCGTGGTGCAGCTGTGGCACGTGGGGCGCATCTCGCACGTCTCGCTGCAGCCGAACGGGCAGCCGCCGGTGTCGAGCACGGCACGCCGCGCGGTCGGCAAGACCTTCACGGCCGAGGGCTTCCTGGATGTGTCGGAGCCGCGCGCGCTGCGCCTGGACGAGCTGCCGCGCATCGTGGCCGAATACCGGCAGGCGGCACGCAACGCGATCGACGCCGGATTCGACGGCGTGGAAGTGCACAGCGCCAACGGTTACCTGCTGGAGCAGTTCCTGCGCGACAGCGTCAACGACCGCACCGACGCCTACGGCGGCCCGAAGGAAAACCGCGCGCGCCTGCTGATCGAGGTGATGCACGCCATCGTCGCCGAGATCGGCGCCGGCCGCACCGGCGTACGCCTGTCGCCGGTCACGCCGGCCAACGACGCCAAGCAGGACAGCGACGCGCAGGGTTTGTTCAACCACGTGGTGGAACAACTCGCGCCGCTCAAACTCGCGTTCATCCACGTCGTCGAAGGCGCGACCGGCGGGCCGCGCGACGTGGCGCCGTTCGACTACGCCGCCTTGCGCAGCCGCTTCAAGCACGGCAACGAACACGGCGCGTGGATGGTCAACAACGGCTACACGCGGGCGATGTCGCTCGACGTGGTCGCCAGCGGCGCGGCCGACCTGGTGGCGTTCGGCAAGCTCTTCATCAGCAACCCCGACCTGGTGCGCCGCTTGCGTGAAGACGCGCCGCTCGCGCCGCTGAACCGCGACACCTTGTACGGCGGCGGCGCGGCGGGCTACATCGACTACCCGCCGCTGGAGACCGCCACCGTTTGAAGACTCAAGCGGGAATGCGCAGCAGCTGGCCCGGATAAATCTTGTCCGGGTGGCTCAGCATCGGCTTGTTGGCTTCGAAGATCTTCGGGTACTGGTTGGCGTTGCCGTACATCGCCTTGGAGATCGCCGACAGCGTGTCGCCGCGCACGACCGTGTAGTAGCGCGACTCGTCGGCCGGCTCGCGCACGGTCAGCATGTCGTTGACCTGGGCCACGCCGTTCACGTTGCCGCAGCACAGCACCACCTTTTCCTTGGTCGACTGGTCGGCGGCTTCGCCCGACACCGTGACCGCGCCGCTGGCGCCGTCGAAGCTCACGTCGAGGCTGTCGACGCTCAAGCCTTGCGTCTTGATGTAGCTGGTGATCGCCGTGGCCGCGGTCGCGTTGGCGGCATCGGCCTGGGCCTGCAGTGCGGCGGCATCGGGCGCGGCAGCAGCGGCCGGCTTGCTGCCGAAGAGTTTTTCGCCGGCGTCCTTGAAAAAGCTGATGATGCTCATGGCTTGCTTTCGTGGTGAAGTGATCGATGGGTGAAGCACCCGCCTGGTCGAGAGCCCGGCGGCGCAGCGTGCAATGTAATGATGGTCTGCGCGCGGCCGTGTGTCACGCACGGGCTGGTGCAACAAGCGGCACGGACGCCGGCTTCAGCGTCGCCCGCCCGAGACGCGGGCGCGGAACAGTTCCGTGATGCCGACCTCGCGTGGGCCGGGAATCAGCTCGAAACTCTCGCCGGCGCGGAGCAGGCCGGCCACCCGCACCGCCAGATAGAAGCCGCACCACGCGTTCGCGACCATCAGCTTCGAGGCCTGGTTGAAACCCATCACGGCATTGAACTTGAAACACGGGAAACGCGGCTCGCTGACAGCGAGTTCGCAGTCGGCGAAACGCAGCACGTCGCCGATCCACACGCCGGTTTCGAGCAGGCCCTGCAGCGTGAGGTTTTCGCCCATCGAGCCGGGCGGCAGCACCTCGCCCCACGCCGCGGCCTTTGCCTGCGCCCGCACGGTCTGCCAGAAGCCGTAGTGTTCGACCGGGTAGGCGTAGACCGCCTTGCTCAAGCCACCGTGCACCGAGAGGTCGGCCTGCTCGTCGCCGGCCAGGCCCGTCGCTCGCACCTCGACCGGGCCGGCGACGCTGCGTTTGACGATGCCGCTCATCACCTCGCGCCCGTCGATCACGAGCGGGCGGGCGACGGCGGTGTTCAGGTTGAGCAGGGTGGCGGGCATCGCCTTCAGGCGGCCTTGTAGCCGCGGTGCCCGGCCGCCACGCGGCGCCCCTTCGGCCCGCCGACCCACTCGACGAACAACTTGCCGGCCGGGTGGTTGGCGCGGAACGGGCGCATCACGTGCACTTGCTCGGCGAGCAGCGGGTCGGCGTCGACCAGCACCGCCAGCGGCGCACCGCCATACGCGGACCACACGCCGCGCTCGACCAGCGCGTAGGCGTTGAGCGCACGCGCCTGCGCCGCCAGCCCGATCGCGGTCTCGGCCATCGTGTACCAGGGCGCGGCCGGCACGGCCTTGGCGCCGCGCCACAGCGCCTGCTCGGCCAGGTGCGTGCCGGAACCGTCGTTGGCCGACAGGAAACTCAGCACGCCGGGGGTCGCGCCGGCCACTTCGCGGATCCGGGCGAGCGCCTGCGCCACGTCCTTCCCACCGGCGATGCCGGCCGGGTCGCGCACCTTGCCCTTGACCGCGGGGCCGACGATCACGTACTCGCCGCGGGCGACGAGGCGGCGGTCATGCACCAGGGTCTGTTTTTCGAGCTTGGCCTCGGCCTCGGGGGCATTGCACAGCGCCGCATCGACCTCGCCCCGTTCCACGGCGGCCAGCAGCGTCAACGCCGGGCTGCGCACCAGCTTGACGGCGACACCGGTGTCGCGGCCGAAGCCCTGTTGTAACTCCTGCGCCAGACCGGAATCGACGAGCGCGTTGTCGGCGCCCAGGTGCAAGGGGTCGGACAGCGAGCGGCGCTGTTGGGCCCAGGCGGCAGGCAGCGGCGAAGCCAGGCTGCCCAGCAGGAAAATGCGGCGGGTTGTCATGGCGCCGATTATTGCGTCGCAGCGAAACAGCAGACGCCGGGGCCTCCGAGCCCGGCGGCGCGAACCCGCATGACGCCATGCCGGAATTGCATGACCCCCCGAATTTCGGTGGTTACGACGACATTACACTCGCCCGACAATTCTCTGACCGAGCTGTCCCGGACACGCACGCGCCCCACCCGGGCCTTGGCGTGAAACCCGCCGTAACCCACCCGTTGCGGCGGGGGGCCCAGCTTCCCCATGCCCCTCGCGGCATTGGGCAAGTCGCTCCGGGCCTGTGCCCCGCAGGCTGCGCCGGTTTGCCCAATCCCGCTTTTTTTGACTTCAATGATTGGAACTCCGATGAACCGTCCCGTGCTGGAAGGCTTGCGCCTGAACGTTCCCGCCTACGTGCACCACGCCAAGCTGATCGACTGGGTGGCCCGCATGGCGGCGCTGACCGAAGCGAAAGAGGTCTACTGGTGCGACGGCAGCACGGCCGAATACGACCGCTTGTGCGCGCAGCTCGTCGCCGCCGGCACGTTCAAGAAGCTCAACCCCGAGCTGCGCCCCAACAGTTACCTTGCCTGCAGCAGCCCGAGCGACGTGGCGCGGGTCGAAGACCGCACCTTCATCTGCTCGGCGAAACAGGAAGACGCCGGCCCGACCAACCACTGGATGGCGCCCGAGCAGATGCGCGCGCTCTTGCAGACCGGCCAGCCCGACGGCACGCCGGCGCTCTTCAAGGGCAGTATGCGCGGACGCACGATGTACGTGGTGCCGTTCTCGATGGGCCCGCTCGGTTCGCCGATCGCCCACATCGGCGTCGAGCTCTCCGACAGCGCGTATGTCGCCGTCAACATGCAGATCATGACCCGCATGGGCCGCAAGGTGCTCGACGTGCTCGGCACCGACGGCCACTTCGTGCCCTGCATCCACACCGTCGGCGCGCCGCTCGAAGCCGGCCAGAAAGACGTGGCCTGGCCGTGCAACGACACCAAGTACATCGTGCACTACCCGGAAACGCAGGAAATCTGGAGCTACGGCTCGGGTTACGGCGGCAACGCGCTGCTCGGCAAGAAGTGCTTCGCACTGCGCATCGCCTCGACCATGGGGCGTGAACAGGGCTGGCTCGCCGAGCACATGCTGATCCTGGGCGTGACCTCGCCCGAAGGCAAGAAGCACCACGTGGCGGCCGCCTTCCCGAGCGCCTGTGGCAAGACCAACTTC
>Ga0209883_1000005_pt1 | contig 85136 bp, 83 predicted proteins | sample GWRWT4_21May14_FD_187196 | JGI IMG/M metagenome (GOLD analysis project Ga0209883, IMG submission 187196) | Sand microcosm microbial communities from a hyporheic zone in Columbia River, Washington, USA - GW-RW T4_21-May-14 (SPAdes) (version 2) | ecosystem: Engineered > Artificial ecosystem > Sand...
CCTGCCCAGCCACCCGCAGCACGCCTTGATGCAGCGGCAGATGCGTGGGGCGTCAGGGCTGCTGGCTTTCGGTGTGAAAGGCGGTGTGAAGGGCGGCGTGAAGGGCGGTGAAGCCGCCGGCGTGGCCTTCATAGAAAGTGCGCAGTTCATGAGCCACCTGGTCAACATTGGCGACACCCGCACGCTGATCAGCCACCCCGCCAGCACCACGCACTTCCGCATGGACGACGCGGCGCTCGTGCAAGCCGGCATCACGGCCGGCACGATTCGCCTCTCGATCGGGCTGGAAGACGCCGACGACCTCATCGACGATTTGAAGCGCGCGCTGAAGGTCGCCGCGAATTTGCCAACCGCGGCGGGGGTCTGATGGAACTGAGCGTTCACGGCTTCGAGGCCAAGGCCTACGCCTACACCGGCGGCAAGCCCTTCGACCCCGCCCTGCCCTGCATCGTGTTCGTGCACGGCGCCTTGCACGACCACAGCGTCTGGACGCTGCTGGCGCGCTGGTTCGCGCACCACGGCCACAGCGTGTTGGCCGTCGACCAGCCCGGCCACGGCCGCAGCGGCGGCGCGCCGCTGGCGAGTGTCGAAGCGCTGGCCGACTGGTTGCTCGCGCTGCTCGATGCCGCCGGCGTGAAGAAGGCCAGCCTCGTCGGCCACAGCATGGGCTCGTTGATCGCGCTCGAAGCCGCGGCACGCGCACCGGCGAAGACCGAAGCCCTCGTGATGGTCGGCACCGCCTACCCGATGAAGGTGTCGGAAGCGCTGCTCGAAACAGCGCGCACGGCGCCGCTCAAGGCGATCGACATGGTCAACGTGTTCTCCCATTCCACGATGGCCGCCAAGCCGTCGCACCCCGGCCCGGGCACGTGGCTGCACGGCGCCAACCGCGCGCTGATGCGGCGCGTGCAGGCGGGGCAAACGGCCGTGAACCTGTTCCACCACGACTTCGGTGTCTGCGATCGTTATGCCGGCGGCATGGACGCGGCGGCGAAAGTGCGGTGCCGCGTTTTCATGGCCCTGGGTGAACGTGACCAGATGACCGTGCCGAAGCAAAGCCGCGAGATCGCCCAGGCGCTGAAAGCGCGCGTGCACACGCTCGCCGCCGGTCACTCGCTGATGACCGAGGCGCCCGATGCGCTGTTGTTGGCACTGCGCGAGGCCCTGACCGCACCACGGTGAATCCCGGCGGCTAAGCTATGGCATGGCCGCCGCCACCGACCCCCGCACCGCCCATGCAGAACGCCTGTTCGACGCGATCCACCTGCCGATCGCCCGCTGGGACCGTGCTGCACAGTTGCTGTACTGCAACGAGCACTACCTGACCTGGGCCGAACGCAGCCGTGATGCCCTGATCGGCCGCAGCCTGCAGGCGCTGTACGGCGAAGACGCCTGGGCGCGGGCCGGCCCGGCCTTCGAGCTGGCGTTCGCCGGCGGCACCACCAGCTACGAGCGCTTGCTGCACCTTGGCCCGACGGCCGGCCGCTGGACGCGTGTGCAGGTGTTCCCCGACGTCGATGCGTCGGGAAAGGTCGATTCGGTCTTCACGATCGGCACCGACATCCACGCCGACGTGCTCGCGCGCGAAGCCTTCACCGCGGCGCAACTGCGGCTCGACCACTTCACCGACAACATCCCCTACCCGCTCACCTACGTCGACCGCGACTTCGTGCTGCGCTTCGTCAACAAGGCCTACACCGCGGCGACGCGCGAGACGCGCGAGAACCTGCTGGGCCGTCACATCGGCACGGTGCGCGGCGCCAAGCGCTGGACCGAACACGAGCCCTACTTCCAGCGTGCGCTGCTCGGCAAGACGGTGCAGTACACGCGCCTCGTCGATTCGCTGCCACAAGGCCCGCGCTGGATGCGCACCAGCTACGTGCCCGACTTCGATGTCGAAGGTGCGGTGATCGGCCTGTACACCGTGACCATCGACGTGCACGACCTGACCGTGACGCAGGAAAAGCTGAAACGCCGCGTCGAACACGACACGCTGACCGACGTGTTGAGCCGGCGCACGATGATGGACCGCATCGAAGCCGCGCTGCTCGATGCGAACGACACGCCGGTCGCGCTGTTCTTCATCGACCTCGACGGTTTCAAGGCCGTCAACGACCAGCTCGGCCACCGCGTCGGCGATGCCTTGCTGGTGGCGGTGGCCACGGCCTTGCAGGCGGCGGTGCGGGCCGAAGACGCGGTCGGCCGGTTCGGGGGCGACGAGTTCCTGGTGCTCGCGCAGGTGCGCGATGCGGCCGGCGCCGAGGCGCTGGCGGTGCACATGCTGAATGCGGTGCGCACCGTGGCGAATGCCGGCGTGACGATGGGCGGCGTGATGGCGGCCGTCAGCGCGAGCATCGGTTACGCACTGGCGCCGCTCGACGCACGCAACCCGATGAATCTGTTGCAGCTCGCCGACGACGCGATGTACGCGGCCAAACGATTCGGCAAGAACGGCGTGCGCCATTGCGGCACGATCTCGTTCGAAGCGACACGCTGAAACGCTGAACGCTCAAGCGCGGATCAGGTCGTTCAGCGTCATCGTATCGAAGCCGGCGCGCTGCCAGAAGCCCTTCAATCCCATCGAGCGTTCGATCAGCAGCGCCGCGACCAGCGGCTGCGCCTTCGTGGTGGCCGGGTCGCACAACAACACGTAGCGCGGGTCGGCCTTCTCGTCGAGCCGGCCGACCCAGTCGATGCCGACCAGGGTGTCGAGGATCGGCTCGGTCTGCAGCGGGTCGGTGCGCAGCGCGGCCGACAACTCGCCGGCACCCAGGCCGCCCGTCTGGTCGGCACGCGCACGCGCCAGCTCGGCCAGCACGACGATCGCGAGCTCGAAGCGTGCACCGGGCCCGTCGGGCCAGCGTTTCACACGCGTCTGCAGGCTGGGCGCATAAGCGGCGATCACCGCGCCGAGCAGCACGATGACCCAGCCGAGGTAGATCCAGATCAGGAAGATCGGCACGGCCGCGAAGGCGCCGTACACAACCGAGTAGGTCGGCACCTGCAGCAGGTACCAGCCGAGCAGGCGTTTGGCGACCTCGAAGCCGGTGGCGGCGAACAGCCCGCCGGTGATCGCATGGCGCCAGCGCACGTGGGTGTTGGGCACGTAGTGGAACAGGCCCGCCAGGCCGGCCGCGAACAACACGAACTCGAGCGTGTTGAGCAGCAGGCTGATGCCGCCCGGCACACCGCCCACCAGCCCGCGCGAGGCCGACAGCACATACGACGTGAGCGACAGGCTGATGCCCAGCAGCAGCGGCCCGAGCGTCGCGCTGGCCCAGTACACCAGCACGCGCTGTGCGATCGGGCGCGGCTCGCGCACACGCCAGATGCCGTTGAGCGTGCGGTCGATCGTCAGCATCAGCGCGAGCGCGGTCAACACCAGCAGCGCCAGGCCGACGGTGCCGAGCCGGTTCGCCTTGCTGGCGAACTGCGTCAGCGCGGCCAGCACCGGCTTGGCGATGGTCTCGGGCACCAGGCTTTGCAGGAAGTACTTCTGCAAGGCGTCCTGGAAGCTCGAGAACATCGGAAAGGCCGAGAACACCGCCAGCATCACGGTGAGCAAGGGCACGAGCGCGATCAGCGTCGTGAAGGTGAGGCTGCTGGCGGTCAGTCCGAGGCGGTCTTCGCGGAAGCGGATGCGCAGGGTCTTCAGCGTGTCGAGCCAGGGCCAGGTCTGCAGCGTTTGCAGCAGGCGTGGCAGGTGCTCGTGAAGCGTCTCCCTCCACAGTTGGGTCAATTTCATTGCTGGCATCATAGCCAGCGATGAAACCCGAACTCACCCTGCCCGCCCGTGTGGTTCACACACGCTCCGTGGCCCTGGCCTGCCTGCTCGCGCTGATCGTGTTGTGCCTGGCCTGGGAGCTGTGGCTGGCACCCACCGGGCGTGGCACGCTCGCACTGAAGGCGCTGCCGCTGGTGCTGGCCGTGCCGGGTGTGCTGGCTTGGCGGATGTACACCTTCCGCTGGTTGAGCCTGGTGCTGTGGCTCTACGTCGCCGAAGGCGCGGTGCGCGCGGCCAGCGACCGCGGCCTCGGTGCACCGCTGGCGCTGCTCGAAGTGGTCTTGTGCCTGGTGCTGTTCGCGGCCTGCGCGGCGCACATCCGCTGGCGCTTGACGGCGGCGAAAGCGGGGTTGGCATGAACCTGGTCGAGACCCTGCGTGGCATCGTCGGCGCGGCCCATGTGCTCAACGACGGTGACCTGTCGGGCTTTGAGGTCGACTGGCGCAAGCGTTACCGCGGTCGTGCACTGGCGGTGGTGCGGCCCGGTTCCACCGCCGAGGTCGCCGCCGTCGTGAAGGCCTGCGCCGGGAACGGTACGGCCATCGTCACCCAGGGTGGCAACACCGGGCTCGTCGGCGCATCGGTGCCCGACGAGAGCGGCGCGCAGGTGCTGCTGAGCCTGACCCGCCTGAACAAGCTTCGTCGGCTCGATGCGGAGAACCTCACGCTCACGCTCGACGCCGGTTGTGTGCTGCAGAACGTGCAACAAGCCGCCGCCGACGCCGGCCTGCTGTTCCCGCTGAGCCTGGCGGCCGAGGGCAGTTGCACGATCGGCGGCAACCTCGCCACCAACGCCGGTGGCACGCAGGTGCTGCGCTACGGCAACGCGCGCGACTTGTGCTTGGGCCTCGAAGTGGTGACGGCCGAAGGCGAAGTCTGGGACGGCCTGTCGGGCCTGCGCAAGGACAACACCGGCTACGACCTGCGCGACCTGTTCATCGGCAGCGAAGGCACGCTCGGCGTGATCACCGGTGCCACGCTGAAGCTCTACCCGCAGCCGGCGGCGGTGACGACCGCGCTGGCTTCGCTGCCGTCGCTCGACGCGGCGGTCGGGCTGCTGCAGCTGGCGCAGGCGCGGCTGGGTTCGAGCCTCACCGGCTTCGAAGTGATGGCGCAGTACGCGCTCGGCCTCGTGCGCAAACACTTCCCCCAACTCGCGCAGCCGCTGCCCGAAGCGCCGTGGACGGTGCTGCTGGAGCAGTCCGACAGCGAAGGCGAAACGCACGCACAGGCGCTGTTCGAGGCGCTGCTCGAGACCGCGCTCGAACGTGGCTTGATCGACGATGCCGCGGTGGCGTCGAACACGCTGCAGTCGAACGCGATGTGGCACTTGCGCGAGTCGATCCCGATGGCACAGAGCGTCGAAGGGCTCAACATCAAGCACGACATCGCGCTGCCGGTCTCGAGCATCGTGCGCTTCGTCGCCGACACCGACGCCGCCTTGTTGCAGGCCTTCCCCGGTGTGCGGCTCGTCAACTTCGGCCACCTGGGCGACGGCAACCTGCACTACAACGTGCAGGCGCCCGAAGGCGTGGATGGCGAGACCTTCCTTCGCGACCGCGAGAAAGCCGTCAACACGGTGGTCTACGACGCGCTGGCCGCGCACTCTGGTTCGATCTCGGCCGAGCACGGCATCGGCGCGCTCAAGCGCGACGAGCTGGCGCGGCGCAAGTCGCCGGTGGCGCTGAAGATGATGCGGGCGATCAAGCTCGCGCTCGACCCGCGCAACCTGATGAACCCGGGGCGCTTGTTGTAGTCGCGCTCACGCGCTGCTCGCCTGGCCGAGCAACCACGTGGCGAACTGGTCGACCTCGGGCTTGCGTGGCGTGGCGTCGGAGCGCACCAGGTAGTAACCGCGTGGCGAAGCGGCCGCCTTCTTGAACGGCGCGACCAGCTTGCGTTCGCGCAGCAAGGTCTTCAGCAAGGGGTCGCGGCCGAGCGCCACGCCCTGGCCGGCAATCGCGGCGTTGATGAGCTGGTCGAACTGCGAGAAGTGCAACACGCTCACGGGCTTCAGCCCTTCGAGGTTCATCGCGCGCAGCCAGATCGGCCAGTCCTGCATCGCCGCGCCCGGGCCCGAGTCGAGGTGCAGCAGCACGTGATGCACCAGGTCTTCCGGTTTCTTCAGCGGCCGCGCCGGGTCGCGCAGCAGGCGCGGACTGCACACCGGCAGCACGACCTCGCCGAACAGCAGCTCGGCACCCGCGCCGGCCGCTTCAGCGGCCTTGTAGCGGATCGCCAGGTCGACCCCGTCGCGCTTCAGGTTCACGAGCGTGTACCCGGCCGAGATGCGCACGTCGACCTCGGGGTGGGCGGCCGTGAAATCGGCCAGGCGCGGGATCAGCCACAGCCCCGCGAAGCCCGGCGTGGTCGTCACGACGACTGTCTTGGCGCGGCGATCACGGTTCAGCTCGGTGCCGACCTCGTGCAGCCGCGCCAGCACCTCGCCGACCGCACGCTGCAGCGTGTGGCCGTCTTCGGTGAGGCGCAGCGCGCGGTGCAGGCGGCGGAACAGCGGCAGGCCGTAGTGCTCTTCCAATGCCGCGATCTGGCGGCTCACGGCCGACTGCGTCAGCGCGAGTTCGTCGGCGGCCTTCGTGAAGCTCAGGTGGCGGGCCGCGGCCTCGAAGGCTTCGAGCTGGGCCAGCGGCGGCAGGTCGTATTGGCGCATGCGGTTTTCCTCTCGAAGCAGGCGACTTCACATTCCATTTTCGCATGAAAGGCATTCCAACATACCGTTTGAGCCGCTGCGCCGGAAAGAACACACTCTCGTCACGCCTTCCCTGCTGCCGTCACGCCGACCCGGCGTTTTGCATGCATCGATGGCATGTCAAAGGAGAACCCTGATGAACAGCAAGGACCTGAACCTGGCTTCGACTTCGCTTCGCAAAGGCGAAGCCCTGCACCTGCAGCACGCGCTCGGCCAGCGCATCGAGGCCCTCGGCGGGCACGTATGGATCACGATGGACGGTGACCTGCGCGACATCGTGCTCGATGCCGGCGAAGGTTTCACGGTGGACCGTGGCGGCGACGTGCTGCTCAGCGCGATCAGCGACGCGCAGTTCGCCGTGCTGACTTCGACCGCTGCGGCAGCGGCCTGACCTGTCCATCTACTGCAACGGGCCCTTCAGCGGCTCGGGCAAGGCCACGGCCACCACGTCGATGCCCTCTTCGCGCAGGGCATCGGCATCTTCCGGCGACGCGCGGCCACGGATGCCGCGCTCCTCGGATTCACCGTAGTGGATGCGGCGCGCTTCCTCCGGGAACCGGTCGCCGACGTCTTCGGTGTTCTTCATCATGTGCTGCACCGCGCGCAGCCAATGGGCCTGCATCTGCGCCTGCATCGGCACGGCCGCACGCGGCTCGGCGGTCGCCACCTCGCGCTGCTTCGACACGTTCAGCCGCGGCGCGCTCGGCAGCCGGAAGATGGCGGTGTCGTTGCACATCGGGCAGGTGACGAGGCCGCGCTCGCCCTGCGATTGAAAGTCGTCATCCGACGCGAACCAGCCTTCGAAGCGGTGGTCGTTGCTGCAACGCAGGTTCAGAACCTTCATGACCGCATTATGGGCACGCCGGCCCGGCGGGCGTGTCGTGCCAATGCAAAGGCCAGCGCCCGGCGCGCCAATTCTGCAACCATTGCAGGCCCACGAGCGTCTTGGCGTCGGTGAGTTCGCCGCGCCGGGCCAGGTCGTCGAGTTCGCCTTCGCTGCACGCCAGCACGTCGAGAAACTCGCCGGCGTCGAGCTGGCGCTCGCCCAGCGTCAGGCCGCGCGCGAACCAGATCTCGATGCCTTCGGTGGAATACGCGATCGCGTTGTGCATGATGCCGGCGCGGGCCCACTCGGCGGCGCGGTAGCCGGTTTCCTCGAAGAGTTCGCGCACGGCGCATTCGAACGGCGGCTCACCGGGATCGATCTTGCCGGCCGGGAATTCGAGCATCACGCGCGCCAGCGGGTGGCGCCACTGGCGCTCGACGACGAGCCGGCCGTCGTCGAGCAGCGGCACGATCATCACGGCGCCGGGGTGGACGATGTACTCGCGGCCCGCAACGTTGCCATCGGGCAGGCGAACCTGGTCACGGCGCACATCCAGGAAATGGCCCCGATAGGCCTGCTCGGAATGCAGCGTGTCTTCGCGCAGGTGGGCGTCGTGATCGCCCTGCTGTTCGGGCGCCGTCACCGCAGGCTCAGGTCGTCAGCGTCTTGACGAGCGCATCGACGCACAGCGCCATCAGGCCGCCCGGCAGCAGACCGAACACCAGGACCGCGGCGCCGTTGAGCGAGAGCACGGCGCGCACGTCGCCGGTGCTGACGATGGGCCGCAGGTCGGCCGGTTCGTCGAAGAACATGACCTTGACGACACGCAGGTAGTAGTAGGCGCCGACCAGCGACAACACCACGGCCGCGACCGCGAGCCAGATGTAGCCGGCGCTGTTGGTCGAGATCAGCGACTGCAATACAGACAGCTTGGCGTAGAAGCCGACGGTCGGCGGCAGGCCGGCGAGCGAGAACATGAACACCGCCATCACCGCGGCGAACCACGGGCTGCGCTTGGCCAGGCCGGCGAGATCGCTCACCTCTTCCGACTCGAAACCCTGGCGCGACAGCAGCATGATCATGCCGAAGGTGCCGAGCGTGGTGAGCACGTAGGTGACGATGTAGAACATCGACGACGCGTAGGAATTGCCGGCCGACACGGTGTTGCCGTAGACCACGCCCGAGCACAGCCCGAGCAGCATGAAACCCATCTGCGCGATGCTCGAATACGCCAGCATGCGCTTCAGGTTGCTCTGCGCGATGGCGACGATGTTGCCGAGCAGCATCGAGCCGAACGCCAGCACGACCAGCATCTGCTGCCAGTCGACCGCGAGACCGAGCATGCCTTCGACCAGCAGGCGGATCGTGATCGCGAAGGCGGCGAGCTTCGGCGCGCCACCGATCAGCAGCGTGACCGCGGTGGGCGCGCCCTGGTACACGTCGGGCACCCACATGTGGAAGGGCACGGCACCGAGCTTGAACGCCAGGCCGGCGACGACGAAGACCTCGCCGAGGATCAGCACCTGCTTGTTGATCTGGCCGGTGCCGATGGCCTTGAAGACCTCGTTGATGTCGAGCGAGCCGGTCGCGCCGTACATCATCGACAGGCCATAGAGCAGGAAGCCGCTGGCCAGCGCGCCGAGCACGAAGTACTTCATCGCCGCTTCGGTCGCGTCGGCATGGTCGCGGCGCAGCGCGACCAGCGCGTACAGGCTCAGCGTCATCAGCTCCAGGCCAAGGTAGACCACGAGGAAGTTGTTGGCCGACAGCATCACGCAGATGCCGAGCAGCGAAAACAGGCTGAGCGTGAAGAGTTCGCCCTTGAGCATGTCGCGCGAGCCGGCATACGGCCGCGCATACACGAGCGAGACCATCACGGCCACGGTGGCGAAGAAACCGAGCAGGCGCCCCATCGGGTCGGCGACGACCATGCCCTGCATCGCGTAGACGGTCTCGCCGCCATTGAAGGCGCCGAGCTGCATGACGGCCACGACCGCGAGCGAGCCCTGGGTGAGCCAGTAGGTCGGCGCGCGGCGCGGGTCGGTGACCCACAGGTCGACCATCGCCACCACGCAGGCCATCACCAGCAGCACGATTTCCGGTTGGACGGCAGACCAGTTCATCTGGGTCATGGTGTTGTTCTCTTGTCTTTCAGGTGCCGAGCTTGCTGATGGCCACGTGCTTGAGCAACTCGCTCACCGAGACCTGCATCACGTCGGTGAAAGGCTTCGGGTACAGGCCCATCCACAGCACCGCGATGGCCAGAACGGCGAGCATCGTGAACTCGCGCGCGTTCAGGTCGGCCAGGGTGCGCACGTGGTCGTTGGCGACTGGGCCGAAGTAGACCCGCTTGACCATCCACAGCGTGTAGGCCGCGCCGAAGATCAGCGTGGTCGCGGCGACGGCGCCGAGCCAGAAGTTGAATTGCACGGCGCCGAGAATGACCATCCACTCGCCGACGAACCCCGCGGTGCCCGGCAGGCCGCAGTTGGCCATCGCGAAGAGCACGGCGAACGCGGCGAACTTCGGCATGGTGTTGGCGACACCACCGTAGGCCGCGATCTCGCGCGAGTGCACGCGGTCGTACAGCACGCCGATGCACAGGAACATCGCGCCCGAGACAAAACCGTGCGACACCATCTGCACGATGCCACCGGCCATGCCGAGCTCGTTGAAGATGAAGAAGCCGAGCGTCACGAAGCCCATGTGGGCGATCGACGAATACGCCACCAGCTTCTTCATGTCTTGCTGCACCAGCGCGACGAAACCGATGTAGACGACCGCGATCAGCGAGAGCGTGACCATGAGCCACGACCACTGGTGGCTCGCGTCGGGCGTGATCGGCAACGAGAAGCGCAGGAAGCCATAGGCGCCGAGCTTGAGCATGATCGCCGCCAGCACGACCGAGCCGCCGGTGGGCGCTTCGACGTGGGCGTCGGGCAGCCAGGTGTGCACCGGCCACATCGGCACCTTGACCGCGAAGGCGAGGAAGAACGCGAAGAACAGCAGCGTCTGCACCGGCCCGGCCAGCGGCAGCTTGTGCCAGGTGAGGATGTCGAAGCTGCCACCCGACTTGTAGTACAGGTAGATCAGTGCCACCAGCATCAGCAGCGAGCCGGCCAGCGTGTACAGGAAGAACTTGAACGCCGCGTAGACACGGCGCGGGCCACCCCACACGCCGATGATCAGGTACATCGGGATCAAAGTGGCCTCGAAGAACACGTAGAACAGCAGGCCGTCGAGGGCGCTGAACACGCCGACCATCAGGCCCGACAGGATCAGGAACGCGCCCATGTACTGGTGCACGCGGTCGGTGATCACGTCCCACGCGGCGATCACGACGATCACGGTGATGAAGGCGGTGAGCGGCACGAACCACATCGACAGGCCGTCGACGCCGAGGTGGTAGTGCACGTTGAAGCGCTCGATCCAGTCGAGCTTCTCCTGGAACTGCATGGCTGCGGTGCTGCGGTCGAACCCGGTGACCAGCGGCAGCGTGACGGCCAGGCTGGCGAACGCCGCGATCAGCGCGACCCAGCGCACCGTGCCGGCATGTTCTTCGCGGCCAAGCGCGAGCAGAACCACGCCCGACAGCACCGGCAGCCAGATGGCAAGACTCAATAGACCCATGTTGTTGTTCTCTTCAAAGGCCGATGCGGCTCATCAGGAATGGCCACAGCTGCCAGGTCATCAGCCCGATCACGCCCATGATCATCACCAGCGCGTACCAGTAGAGATAACCGGTCTGCAGCGTGCGGCCGATGGCGGCCAGGCCGCCCATCGCACGCGCCGAACCGTTGATGGCGCCGTCGATCACGGCTTCGTCGCCACCCTTCCACAGGCCGGTGCCGGCCAGGCGGGCGGCGCGGGCCAGCACGTTTTCGTTGAACCAGTCGAGGTAGTACTTGTTCTCGAGCAGTTGGTTGATGAAACCGAAACGCGCCTTGATCGCGGTCGGAATCTCGGGCTTGACCATGTAGAACACGTAGGCGGTGACCACCCCCGCCACGGCAAGCCAGAACGGCAGCGTCCTCAGGCCGTGCAGCGCCATCGCGCCGGCACCGTGGAAGGCCTTGGCCATTTCTTCCATCGCCGGGTGCTTGACAAGGTCGACGAAGATCGCGTCCTTGAAGAAGTCGCCGTAGAGCAGCGGGCCGATCGTCATGTAGCCGATCACGACCGAGGGAATCGCCAGCGCGATCAGCGGGAAGGTGACGACCCAGGGTGATTCGTGCGGCACATGGGGCTCATGGTGGCCATGCCCGTCGTCGTGGTGGTCGTGCTCGCCGGGGAACGGCTTGTGGCGGAAGTGCTCCTTGCCGTGGAACACCAGGAAGTACATGCGGAAGGAATAGAACGCGGTGATGAACACCCCGGCCGCGACCGCGAAGTAGGCGAATCCCGAGCCCCACAGGTGGCTCGCGTGCACCGCTTCGATGATGCTGTCTTTCGAATAGAAGCCGGCGAACAGCGGCGTGCCGATCAGCGCCAGCGAACCCAGCAGCGCGGTGATCCAGGTGATCGGCATGTACTTGCGCAGGCCGCCCATGTTGCGGATGTCCTGGTCGTGGTGCATGCCGATGATGACCGAGCCGGCGGCGAGGAACAGCAGCGCCTTGAAGAATGCGTGCGTCATCAGGTGGAACACGGCCACCGAATACGCCGAGGCACCGAGTGCCACCGTCATGTAGCCGAGCTGGCTGAGCGTGGAATACGCGACCACCCGCTTGATGTCGTTCTGGATGATGCCGAGAAAGCCCATGAACAAGGCAGTGATCGCACCGATCACCATCACGAAGCTCAGAGCAGTGTCCGACAGCTCGAACAGCGGCGACATGCGCGCCACCATGAAAATGCCGGCCGTCACCATGGTGGCGGCGTGGATCAGCGCCGAGATCGGCGTCGGGCCTTCCATCGAATCGGGCAGCCACACGTGCAGCGGGAACTGCGCGCTCTTGCCCATCGCGCCGATGAACAGGCAGATGCAGGTCACGGTGATCAGCATCCACTCGGTGCCGGGCAGCGTGAGCTTCGCGAGCTCGCCGCCCTTGGCGAAGGCTTCGCCGTAGTTCAGCGTGCCGGCGTAGGCCACGATCAGGCCGATGCCGAGGATGAAACCGAAGTCGCCGACCCGGTTGACGAGAAAGGCCTTCATGTTCGCGAAGATCGCGGTCGGCTTGGTGAACCAGAAACCGATCAGCAGGTACGAGACCAGGCCTACCGCTTCCCAGCCGAAGAACAGCTGCAGGAAGTTGTTGCTCATCACGAGCATCAACATCGAGAAGGTGAACAGCGCGATGTAGCTGAAAAAACGCTGGTAGCCCGGGTCTTCGTCCATGTAGCCGATGGTGAAGATGTGGACCATCAGCGACACGAAGGTCACGACGCACATCATCATCGCCGTCAGGCCATCGACGAGGAAACCGACCTCCATCTTCAGGCCGCCGAGCACCATCCACTCGTAGATGGTGGCGTTGAAACGAGCGCCGTCGATGGCGACCGACTTCAGCGTCATCGCGGAAATGATGAACGCGACCAACACGCCGAGAATGGTGACCGTGTGCGCACCGCGCCGGCCGATGGCCTTGCCGAACAGGCCGGCGGCGATGGCGCCCACCAGCGGCGCGAGCGGCACCGCGAGCAACAGGTTTTGCGAAAGTTGTGCTGACATGGCTTCGATCAACCTTTCAGCGCGTCGAGCTCGTCGACATTGATGGTCGCGCGGTTGCGGAACAGCACCACCAGGATCGCCAGGCCGATGGCCGACTCGGCGGCGGCCACGGTCAGGATGAAGAACACGAAGACCTGGCCCGCCATGTCGCCCATGTAGTACGAGAAAGCCACGAAGTTCAGGTTCACCGCGAGCAGCATCAGTTCGATCGCCATCAGCAGCACGATCAGGTTCTTGCGGTTCAGGAAGATGCCGATCACCGACAGCGCGAACAGGATCGCGCCGAGCGTCAGGTAGTGGCCGAGCGTGATGGACGCGATCGTCATTTCTTTTCCCCCGCGCCTTCGACCGCAGCAGCGGCCACCGGCTTTGGTTCGATCTCGGGTTTCATCTGCACGATGCGCACCCGGTCGGCAGCACGCACACGCACCTGATCCGACGGGTTCTGGTACTTCGAATCCTTGCGTTTGCGCAGCGTCAAAGCGATCGCCGCGATGATCGCGACCAGCAACAGCACGGCTGCGATCTGCAACGGGTACAGGTAGCGGGTATAGACCTCGATGCCGAGCATCTTGGTGTTGCCGGCCTTCAGCGCGAGCGCGTCGGTGGCGGGCGCGTCGGTCAGGCGGAAACCGGGCAGCAGCACCGCCGCCATCTCGAGCGCGATCACGACGCCGACGAGCGCGGCCACCGGAAAGTGGGTCCAGAAACCTTCACGCAGCGCTTCGGAGCCCACGTCGAGCATCATCACGACGAACAGGAACAGCACCATCACGGCGCCGACATACACCAGCACCAGCACGATGGCCAGGAACTCGGCGCGCAGCAGCATCCAGATGCAGGCCGCGTTGAAGAACGCGAGCACCAGGAACAGTGCAGCGTAGACCGGGCTGCGCGCGGTGATCACGCGGAACGCGGCGAACAGCAATACGGCCGAAAAAACGTAGAAGAGCGCGGTGTTCATGTCCATGTTGTTCTTGCGCAGGGGCTCACCCCCGCGGCCAACGCGCCGAGCGGTGAAGCTCAGCGGTATTTGGCGTCCGCCTCCTTGGCTTTGGCGATCTCGCCTTCGTAGCGGTCACCCACGGCGAGCAGCATGTCTTTCGTGAAGTACAGGTCGCCGCGTTTTTCGCCGTGGTATTCGAAGATGTGGGTCTCGACGATCGAGTCGACCGGGCAGCTTTCTTCGCAGAAGCCGCAGAAGATGCACTTGGTCAGGTCGATGTCGTAGCGCGTGGTGCGGCGCGAGCCGTCGTCGCGCACGTCGCTCTCGATCGTGATCGCCATCGCCGGGCAGACCGCTTCGCAGAGCTTGCAAGCGATGCAACGCTCTTCACCGTTTTCATACCGGCGCAGCGCGTGCAGGCCGCGAAAGCGCGGCGAGAGCGGTGTCTTCTCTTCGGGGAACTGCACCGTGATCTTGCGCGACCAGAAGTGGCGCCCGGTCAGGGCCATGCCCTTGAACAACTCGCCGAGCAGGAAGCTCGAGAAGAAGTCCCTCACGGGTGTGGGTGTCGATACCGATGCGTTGGCCATGGGTGCGCCCTTCACTTCCAGATGTTCCAGGGGGACTGGATCCACAGCCCCACGACCACCAGCCACACGAGCGTGATGGGAATGAAGATCTTCCAGCCCAGACGCATGATCTGGTCGTAGCGGAAGCGCGGGAAACTCGCCCGCACCCACAGGAAGATCGTCACGACGACGAAGGTCTTCATCGCCATCCAGATCCAGCCCGGGATCCAGTTGAACAACGCGCTGTCGATCGGCGGCAGCCAGCCGCCGAGGAACATCACGACCGTCAGCGTGCTGATCAGGATCATGTTCGCGTATTCGGCGAGGAAGAACATCGCGAAGGCCATGCCCGAGTACTCGACCATGTGGCCGGCGACGATTTCCGACTCACCCTCGACCACGTCGAACGGGTGCCGGTTGGTCTCGGCCAGGCCCGAGATGAAGTAGACGACGAAGATCGGCAGCAGCGGCAGCCAGTTCCACGACAGGAAGGTCAGACCCTTGTCGGCGAAGCTGCCCCGCCCCTGGCTCATCACGATCTCGGTCATGTTCAGGCTGCCGGCGACCATCAGCACGACGACCATGCAGAAGCCCATCGCGATCTCGTAGCTGACCATCTGCGCCGAAGCGCGCAGCGCGCCGAGGAAGGCGTATTTCGAGTTCGAGGCCCAGCCGGCGATGATCACGCCGTAGACCTCCATCGAAGTGATCGCCATCAGGAACAGCAGGCCGGCGTTGACGTTGGCCAGCGCCACCTCGGGGCCGAAGGGCACGACCGCCCAGGCGGCGAGCGCCGGCATGATCGTCATCACCGGGCCGAGGAAGAACAGCGCCTTGTTGGCCGCCGTCGGAACGATGATTTCCTTGAACAGCAGCTTGACCGCATCGGCGATCGGCTGCAGCAGGCCGAGCGGGCCGACGCGGTTCGGGCCCGGGCGGATCTGGCTCCAGCCGATGGCCTTGCGCTCCCACAGCGTGAGGTAGGCCACGCAGCCCATCAGCGGCAGGATCAGCGCGACGATCTTGATGACGGCCCAGGCGACGGGCCAGACCGGGCCGAGCAAGTTGCTGCCGAACGCGGTGAAGGAGTCGATCATCGCGGCCTCAGGCTTTCTCGACGCGGATGTCGCCGAACATCGCGCCCAGCATGGCGGTGTGTTCGTGCCCGGCCGGCACGCGCACGGTGCCCAGGGCCAGCGTGGCGTCGACGCGGGCGCCGAGCACGACCATCGCCGCGCCTTGCGACACGCGCACCTTGTCGCCGTCACTCAGGCCGAGCTGCGACCACAGGGCCAGCGGCAGGCTGGCGACCGGCGCGCACGCATCGGCGGTGAGCTGCAAGGACGCGGCGCGGCGCACCAGCGAATCGGTGGCGTAGATCGGCACGTCGGCGATGCGTTCGAGCGCGGTGCCCGAAGCACTGCCGGCCACGGCAACACCACCCGCGTTGTTCAGGCGGGCAGGAATCGAGGCAACGTCACCGAGCGCCTCGGCGCGCACCTCCTCGGAGGTCTCGAAGTCGAATCCCTTCAGGTCGAGCATGTTGCCGAGCACGCGCAGCAGCTTCCAGGCCGGACGGGTGTCGCCGAGCGGCTTCACCACGCCGTGGAAACTCTGCACGCGGCCTTCGGCATTGACGAAGCTGCCGGAGGTTTCGGTGAACGGAGCGATCGGCAGCATCACGTCGGCCACGTCGGCGCCGGCAGTCTTGAACGGGCTCATCACGACGACCAGGTCCATGGCGCTCAAGGCAGCACTGGCTGCGGCGCCGTTGTGCGCGTCGAGCGCGGGCTCCAGGTTCAGCAGCAGGCAGGCCTTCAAGGCACCGCCTGCCGTCGCGCCGAGCATCTGGCCGGCGTTCAGGCCACCGCTGCCGGGCAACGCCGACACCAGCTGCGCGCCGACGCTGTTCGCAGCTTCGGTCAGGTAGCCGACGCTCGCGCCGGTCTGCTCGCCGATCCAGTTCGCCAGCGCCAGCAATGAAGAAGCGTTCGGATGTTGCGCCGCCGCGTTGCCCAGCAACACGGCCTTGCGCTCGCCGCTTAGCAGGGAGGCGGCGATGGCTTGCGCCGCATCGCTCGCCTGGCCCGCCAGCGGCGCGTTCGTGCCCTTGATTTGCGCCACGGCGACGGCCACATCGGCGAGCGCCTGAACCCACAGGCTCGGCGCGGCCGAGAGTTGCGTGGCCAGCGGCATCAGCCAGTCGTCGTGCGCAGCGTTGATGCTGTGCACCTTGGCGCCTTTGCGCGCGGCCTGGCGGATGCGCTGCGCGAACAGCGGATGGTCTTTTCGCAGGAACGAACCGACGACCAGCACCCGCTGCAAGCTCGACAGCGACGCGATCGAGGTGCCCAACCAACGGACGCCTTGCGAGGCACTGAAATCGGCATGCCGCACGCGGTGGTCGATGTTCTCGCTGCCGAGACCACGCACCAGCTTCGCCAGCAGGTGCAGTTCTTCGACCGTGCTGTGCGCCGAACCGAGCGCGCCGATGCTCGCGGCGCCCTGGTCGGCCTTGATCTGCTTCAGGCTGCGCGAGATGTATTCGAGTGCGGTCGGCCAGTCGGTGGTGGTCCACTCGCCGTTCTGCTTGACCATCGGCGCCGTCAAACGCTCGGGCCCGTTCAGCGCTTCGTACGAGAAGCGGTCGCGGTCGGCGATCCAGCATTCGTTCACGTCTTCATTCTCGAGCGGAACGACGCGCATCACCTGGTTGTTCTTGACCTGCACGATCAGGTTCGCGCCCGTGCTGTCGTGCGGGCTCACGCTCTTGCGGCGCGACAACTCCCAGGTGCGGGCGCTGTAGCGGAACGGCTTGCTGGTGAGCGCGCCGACCGGGCACACGTCGATCATGTTGCCCGAGAGTTCGGAGTCGATCGTGTCGCCGAGGATGGTCGTGATCTCGGAGTGCTCGCCGCGGTGGATCATGCCCAGTTCCATCACGCCGGCCACTTCCTGGCCGAAGCGCACGCAGCGGGTGCAATGGATGCAGCGGCTCATCTCTTCCATCGAGATCAGCGGTCCCACGTTCTTGTGGAAGACGACGCGCTTCTCCTCAAAGTAGCGCGTGCTCGACGCACCGTAGCCCACCGCCAGGTCCTGTAGCTGGCACTCGCCGCCCTGGTCGCAGATCGGGCAGTCGAGCGGGTGGTTGATGAGCAGGAACTCCATCACGCCCTTCTGGGCCTGCAGCGCCTTCGCACTCTTGGTGCGAACGATCATGCCCTGCGTGACCGGCGTGGCGCAGGCCGGCATCGGCTTCGGCGCTTTCTCCACATCGACCAGGCACATGCGGCAGTTGGCCGCGATGCTGAGCTTCTTGTGATAGCAGAAGTGCGGGATGTAGGTGCCGGCGTTGTCGGCGGCATGCATGATCATGCTGCCTTCAACAACCTCTACCTTCTTGCCGTCGAGTTCGATTTCGATCATGTTGTTCTCAGGCCGCGATCGCTTGTGCAGGAGCGGCCACGACCTTGGCGGTCTTGTGCTCGATCAGGTGCACGAACTCGTCGCGGAAGTTCTTGATCATCGCGCGCACCGGCATCGCTGCCGCGTCGCCGAGCGCACAGATCGTGCGGCCCTGGATGTTGTCGGCCACCGAGTTCAGCAGGTCGATGTCTTCCATGCGCCCCTTGCCATCGGCGATGCGCTCGACCATGCGGTAGAGCCAGCCCGTGCCCTCGCGGCAGGGTGTGCACTGGCCGCAGCTCTCGTGCATGTAGAAGTACGACAGGCGCAGCAGGCTCTTCACCATGCAGCGGGTGTCGTCCATCACGATCACCGCGCCCGAGCCGAGCATCGAACCGGCCTTGGCGATGGCGTCGTAGTCCATCGTCGTGTTCATCATCACCTCGGCGGTGAGCACCGGCGACGACGAACCGCCCGGGATCACGGCCTTCAGCGTGCGGCCTTCGCGCACACCGCCCGCCAGCTCGAGCAGTTTCGAGAACGGCGTGCCCAGCGGCACCTCGAAATTGCCGGGGCGCTGCACGTCGCCGACGACCGAGAAGATCTTCGTTCCGCCGTTGTTCGGCTTGCCGATCTCGAGGTAGGGCGCGCCACCGTTCCGAATGATCCACGGCACGGCCGCGAAGGTCTCGGTGTTGTTGATCGTCGTCGGCTTGCCGTACAGGCCGTAGCTCGCCGGGAACGGCGGCTTGAAGCGCGGCTGGCCCTTCTTGCCTTCGAGCGATTCGAGCAGCGCGGTTTCTTCGCCGCAGATGTAGGCGCCGAAACCGTGGGCTGCATGGAGCTGGAAGCTGAAGGTCGAGCCGAGCAGGTTGTCGCCCAGGTAACCGGCGGCGCGGGCTTCTTCGAGCGCTTCTTCGAAACGTTCGTAGCCTTCGAAGATCTCGCCGTGGATGTAGTTGTAGCCGACCTTGATGCCCATCGCGTACGCCGCGATCGCCATGCCTTCGATGACGATGTGCGGGTTGAACATCAGGATGTCGCGGTCCTTGCAGGTGCCGGGCTCGCCTTCGTCGGAATTGCAGACCAGGTACTTCGCGCCCGGGAACATGCGCGGCATGAAGCTCCACTTCAGCCCGGTCGGGAAGCCGGCGCCGCCGCGGCCGCGCAGGCCGGAGGTCTTGACTTCGGCGATGACCTGGTCGGCCGTCATGCCCAGCGGTTTGCCGTCGACCTCACCTTGCGCGAGGATCTTGCGCAAGGCTTGATAACCACCACGCGCTTCGTAGTCCTTCAGGCGCCAGTTCTTGCCGTCGAGGCCGTCGTAGATCTGCGCGCCGATGTGGCGGCCGTGAAAGCAGGTTTCGTCGCCGCTGGCCTGGAACTTAGAGAGGTCGGGCAGCGTGTTCATGCGGCATGCGCCTTCAATGTCGCGAGCAATGCGTCGAGCCGCGCGTTGTCCATGAAGCTGACCATCTGGCGGTCATTCACCAGCAGCACCGGCGCATCGGCACAGGCGCCGAGGCATTCGCTCTTTTGCACCGTGAACATGCCATCGGCGGTCGTGCCGCCCTCTTCCACGCCGAGGCGCGAGCACAGGTGGTCGAGCGCTTCCTGCCCGTTGCGCAACTGGCACGGCAGGTTGGTGCAGACGTTGAACTTGTACTTGCCCAGGGCATGCTGGTTGTACATATTGTAGAAGGTCGTGACCTCGTGCACCGCGATCGGCGGCATGCCGAGGTATTCGGCGACGAGCTTCTCGCTCTCGCCCGACACGAAACCCTGCTCCTGCTGCACGATCGCCAGGCACGCCATCACGGCCGACTGCTTCTGGTCGGCGGGGTACTTGGCCACTTCCTTGTCGAAGCGCGCGCGGGTCGCGTCGGAAATCATCACGTGGGCGCTCACCGGTCGATCTCTCCAAACACAATGTCCATCGTGCCGATCACGGCGACCGCGTCGGCGATCATGTGGCCACGCGCCATCTCGTCGAGCGCCGCGAGGTGCGGAAAGCCGGGCGGGCGGATCTTCAGGCGGTACGGCTTGTTCGCACCATCGCTGACGATGTAGATGCCGAACTCGCCCTTCGGGTGCTCGACCGCCGCGTAGGCCTCGCCTTCGGGCACGTGGAAGCCTTCGGTGAAGAGCTTGAAGTGGTGGATCAGGTCTTCCATGCCCGACTTCATGTCGAGCCGTGACGGCGGCGCCACCTTGTGGTTATTCGTGATCACCGGGCCGTCGTTGGCACGCAGCCAGTCGACGCACTGCTTGATGATGCGGTTGGCCTGGCGCATCTCTTCGACGCGCACCAGATAACGGTCGTAGGTGTCGCCATTCACGCCGAGCGGAATGTCGAAATCCATCTGGTCGTAGACATCGTAGGGCTGGTGCTTGCGCAGGTCCCACAGGATGCCGGAGCCGCGCAACATCGGGCCGGTGAAGCCGAGGTTCAAGGCGCGCTCGGGCGTGACCACACCGATGCCGACGGTGCGCTGCTTCCAGATGCGGTTGTCGGTCAGCAGCGTTTCGTAGTCGTCCACGCACTTCGGGAACCGCGCGACGAAGTCGTCGATGAAGTCGAGCAGCGAGCCCTGGCGGTTCTCGTTCAGCGCCGAGATCGCCTTGGTGTTGCGGATCTTCGAGGCCTTGTACTGCGGCATCACGTCGGGCAGGTCGCGGTACACACCGCCCGGGCGGAAGTAGGCGGCGTGCATGCGCGCGCCCGAGGCCGCTTCGTACATGTCGAACAGGTCTTCACGCTCGCGGAAGCAGTAGATGAAGACGTTCATCGCGCCGCAGTCGAGCCCGTGCGCGCCGAGCCACATCAGGTGGTTCAGCAGCCGCGTGATCTCGCTGAACATCACGCGGATGTACTGGGCGCGAACCGGCACGTCGACGCCGAGCAGTTTCTCGATCGCCAGGCAGTAGGCGTGTTCGTTGCACATCATCGACACGTAGTCGAGGCGGTCCATGTAGGGCAAAGACTGGATGAAGGTCTTGCTCTCGGCGAGCTTCTCGGTCGCACGGTGCAACAGGCCGATGTGCGGGTCGGCGCGCTGGATCACTTCGCCGTCGAGTTCGAGCACGAGGCGCAGCACCCCGTGCGCGGCCGGGTGCTGCGGGCCGAAGTTGAGCGTGTAGTTCTTGATGTCGGCCATGTCAGTGCAAGCCGCCGTAGTTGTCTTCGCGGATGATGCGCGGCGTGATCTCGCGCGGCTCGATGGTCACCGGCTGGTAGATCACCCGCTTCTGCTCGGCGTCGTAGCGCATCTCGACGTGCCCGGAGGTCGGGAAGTCCTTGCGGAACGGGTGGCCGATGAAACCGTAGTCGGTCAGGATGCGGCGCAGGTCGAGGTGGCCTTCGAAGATGATGCCGTACAGGTCGAAGGCTTCGCGCTCGAACCAGTTGGCCGAACTCCAGACCTCGGTCAGCGAATCGATCACCGGCACATCGTCGTCCGGGCAGAAAGACTTCAGGCGCAGGCGCCAGTTGTGCGTCACCGAGAGCAGGTGCGAAACGGCGCAGAAGCGCGCGCCTTCCCAGGGCTGGTCTTTGTAGGCCGAGTAGTCGACGCCGCAGAGGTCGATCAGCTGTTCGAACTTGAGCTCGGCGTGGTCGCGCAGCGCGAGCGCGACGGTGGTGTAGTCGGCCGCCGCGACGGTGATCGTGATCTCGCCACGCTCGCGCACCAGCGTCTTCACACGCTCGCCGAGCACCGACTCGAGTGCCGCCTGAAGGGTATCGAGTTTGCTCATCAGCGCGCGATCGTGTTTTCGCGGCGAATCTTCGCCTGCAGTTGCAGCACGCCGTAGAGCAGCGCCTCGGCCGTGGGCGGGCAACCCGGCACATAGACGTCGACCGGCACGATGCGGTCGCAGCCACGCACCACCGAGTAGCTGTAGTGGTAATAACCACCGCCGTTCGCGCACGAGCCCATCGAGAGCACCCAGCGCGGCTCGGCCATCTGGTCGTAGACCTTGCGCAGCGCCGGCGCCATCTTGTTGCACAGCGTACCGGCCACGATCATCAGGTCGCTCTGGCGCGGGCTGGGGCGAAACAGCATGCCGAAGCGGTCGATGTCGTAGCGCGCCGCACCGGCGTGCATCATCTCGACGGCGCAGCACGCCAGGCCGAAGGTCATCGGCCACAACGAACCGGTCTTCGACCAGTTCAGCAGCGTGTCGACGCTGGTGGTGACGAAGCCTTCTTTGAGTACGCCTTCAATGCCCATCGTGATGCTTTCTCGTCATTCCCAATCGAGGGCACCCTTTTTCCACTCGTAGGCGAAGCCGACGACAAGAATGCCCAGGAAGATCATCATGGCCCAGAAGCCCGTCGGCCCGATCTCCTTGAGCGACACCGCCCAGGGAAAGAGGAACGCGATTTCCAGGTCGAAAAGAATGAAGAGGATGGCGACGAGGTAGTAGCGCACGTCGAACTTCATGCGCGCATCTTCGAAGGCTTCGAAGCCGCACTCGTAGGGCGAGTTCTTGGCCTTGTCGGGCCGGCGCGGGCCGAGCACGAACCCGAGAACCTGCGGCGCCACTCCCACTGCTGCACCGATCAGGATGAACAGGATGACGGGCAGGTAAGGTTCCAGATTCATGTTTTCTCGCACGCCTTTGAGAGCGTGCCTGGGCTGGAGCATTCCGGGCCCGCCGAGATGACGATGAGCCACGAAAAATTTGTTGGTGCCGTCGGCGAGACTCGAACTCGCACAGCTTTCGCCACTACCCCCTCAAGATAGCGTGTCTACCAATTTCACCACGACGGCCTAGCACTCGATTCGTGTCTGGTTTGCGTGAGGAATTTGCTTACCAAACAGCAGGAGATTCTAACCACAAAGGTCACGCGACCCAGCGAGTTCGCTGCACCGCAACAACGCTGTCACGCCCTCTGTGACAGCCGCTGATTGACGCGCCTCAAACGTGGTGCGTCATTTCGCAGGAACAGCGCCCGCGCCCGACGCCGGAACGACCGGTGCAGGCGGCGCCACCACGGCCGGTGCGCTCGCGGCGCCCGGGATCAGTGCCGCGCCGGTGGCCGGCACGCTGGCGGCCGGAGCGCTCGACGCAGGGCGGTCGAGAACGCTGCCGCTCGCGGGCCGCGAACGGTCGTTGGAGAAAAATGCCAGTGCGAGCGTGCAGGCGAAGAACACCGCAGCGCACACCGCCGTCGAGCGCGACATGAAGTTCGCGCTGCCGGTCGCACCGAACAAGCTGCCCGACGCACCACTGCCGAACGACGCGCCCATGTCGGCACCTTTGCCGTGCTGGATGAGCACGAGGCCGATCATCACCAGCGCTGCAATGATCTGCAACGCCACCACCAGGTTCAACAGCAAGTTCATTTCTTTCGACTCCGAGAATGTTGTTTTGATCAGCCCGCTGCGCGGCAGATGGCGGCGAAATCGGCGGCCTTCAACGAGGCCCCACCGATCAGGCCGCCGTCGATGTCGGGCTGTGCGAACAGCACGCCGGCGTTGTCGGCCTTGACGCTGCCGCCGTAGAGGATCTTCATGTCGGCCGCATGCGCGGTAGCGGCCTTGAGCTGGGCGCGCAGCAGCGCGTGCACGGCTTGCGCCTGCTCCGGCGAGGCCGTCTTGCCGGTGCCGATGGCCCAGACCGGCTCGTAGGCCACGACCATCTGCGGCACGCAGTGCGCGAGCGTGTGGATCACCGCCGAAAGCTGGCGCTTGACGACCGCGTCGGTCTGGCCGGCTTCCCGCTCGGCCAATGTTTCACCGACGCAGACGATGGGCGTGAGGCGGTGTGCCAGCGCGGCCTTGGCCTTGTCGGCGACCAGCTGGTCCGACTCGCCATGCATCGCGCGGCGCTCCGAGTGCCCAACCAGAACAAAGCGGCAACCGAACTCGGCCAGCATCGCCGCCGACATCTCGCCAGTGTACGCACCCGACTCGAACGCCGAGCAGTCCTGCGCACCCCACTTGATTTCTTCGCCCTGCAGCGACAGGGCCACCTCGCCGAGGTAAACGGCCGGCGCGCACACCGCCACCTCGGCCACCCAGGGGCCGGCGGCCTTCAGCGCGGCCAGCAGCTCGGCATTGGCTGCACGGCTGCCGTTCATCTTCCAGTTGCCGACGACGAGTTTGCGACGCATCGAATGTGATTCCGGTTGATTGCCGCTCACCACACCAGCACGAGCTTGCCGATGTGCTGGTTCGTTTCCATCAAGGTGTGGGCCGCAGCCGCTTGCGCGGCCGGGAACACCTGATAGATCACCGGCTTCACGCGGCCGGCTTCGAGCCAGGGCCAGACGTTCTGGCGCAACGACTTCGCGATGGCGGTCTTGAACGCCACGGGGCGGGGACGCAATGTCGAGCCGGTGATCACAAGACGCTTGCGCAACACGAGGCCGGCGTCGATCTGCGACTCCACACCGCCCTGCACCGCGATGATCACGATGCGACCGTCTTCGGCCAGGCACTTGATCTCGCGCGCCACGTAGGCACCCGCGACCATGTCGAGCACCACGTCGACGCCCTTGCCGGCCGTGATGCGCTTGACCTCTTCGACGAAATCCAGATCACGGTAGTTGATCGCATGGTCGGCGCCGAGTTGGATGCAGGCGGCACACTTCTCGTCACTGCCGGCCGTGGCGATCACGACCGCACCGGCCGCTTTCGCCAACTGGATCGCGGTCACGCCGATGCCGCTCGTGCCACCCTGGATCAGCAGGGTTTCGCCCGGCTGCAAGCGCGCCCGGTCGAACACGTTCGACCAGACGGTGAAGAAGGTTTCCGGCAGGCTCGCCGCTTCGATGTCGCTCAGGCCCGCCGGCACCGGCAGGCACTGGCCGACCGGTGCGACGCACAACTCGGCGTATCCACCACCGGCGACCAGCGCACAGACGCGGTCGCCGAGCTTCAGACCGGCCTCGGCCAGCGCCGCCGCGTCACCGGATTCGATGACACCCGCCACTTCGAGGCCGGGCAGGTCCGACGCCCCCGGCGGCACCGGGTACAGGCCTTTGCGTTGCAACACGTCGGGCCGGTTGACACCGGCCGCGGCGACGCGGATCAACACCTCGCCCGCACCCGCCAACGGTGCCGGCCGCTCGGTGGCGACCAGCACCTCGGGCTTGCCGAATGCCGTGATCTCGATTGCCTTCATGGGGTGAACCTCCAGGGTTTTGAACATGCACCGCGCCGCGCCGAAAGCTGGCGCAGACGCGGCATCACACCCGGAATCAGTCCTGATGCGGCGGCGGCTGATCGCGGTCGATCAGCGCCTTCATCGACAGCTTGACGCGGCCCTTCTCGTCGGTCTCGAGCACCTTGACCTTGACGATCTGGCCTTCCTTCAGGAAGTCGGTGACCTTCTCGACACGCTGGTGCGCGATCTGGCTGATGTGCAGCAGGCCGTCCTTGCCCGGCATCAGATTCACGAGTGCGCCGAAGTCGAGGATCTTCGTGATCGGGCCTTCGTAGACCTTGCCGATTTCCACTTCGGCGGTGATCTCGGCGATGCGCTTCTTGGCGTTTTCGGCCTTGCCGGCATCGGTCGACGCGATCGTGATCGTGCCGTCTTCGCCGATGTCGATCGTGCAACCGGTCTCTTCGGTCAGCGCACGAATGGTCGCGCCGCCCTTGCCGATGATGTCGCGGATCTTTTCCGGGTTGATCTTCATCGTGTACAGGCGCGGTGCGAACTGCGACACCTCGGTGTTCGCGGTGCCCATCGACTCGGTCATCTTGCCGAGGATGTGCAGGCGCGCTTCCTTGGCTTGCGCCAGGGCGACCTGCATGATTTCCTTCGTGATGCCCTGGATCTTGATGTCCATCTGCAGCGCGGTCACGCCGGCGGTGGTGCCGGCCACCTTGAAGTCCATGTCGCCGAGGTGATCTTCGTCACCGAGGATGTCGGTCAGCACCGCGAAGCGGCTGCCGTCCTTGATCAGGCCCATCGCGATGCCGGCCACGTGCGCCTTCAAGGGCACACCGGCGTCCATCAACGCCAGGCAACCGCCGCAGACCGAAGCCATCGACGACGAGCCGTTCGACTCGGTGATCTCGGAGACCACACGCATCGAGTACGGGAAGTCGGCCTGGCTCGGCAGCACCGCGACCAATGCGCGCTTGGCCAGACGCCCGTGGCCGATCTCGCGGCGCTTGGGCGTGCCCACACGGCCGGTTTCGCCGGTGGCGAACGGAGGCATGTTGTAGTGCAGCATGAAGTGCTCGGTGAACTCGCCCGAGAGCGCGTCGATGCGCTGGGCGTCGCGTGCGGTGCCGAGCGTGGCCACCGCCAGCGCCTGCGTTTCACCGCGGGTGAACAGCGACGAGCCGTGGGCGCGCGGCAGCACGCTGTTGCGGATCTCGATGTCACGCACGGTGCGGGTGTCGCGGCCGTCGATGCGCGGCTCGCCCGAGAGGATCTGGCTGCGCACGATGCGCGCTTCGATCTCGAACAGCACGTTCTCGAGGTTGACCTTGTCGAACTCGACGTTGTCGCCCTTCAGCGCGGCCGCCGTGGCGGTCGTCACTTCGCGCGTGGCGTGGGTGCGGGCCTGCTTCGAGCGGATCTGGTAGGCCGCGCGCAGCGGGCCTTCGGCCAGCGCGGTGACCTTGCCGATGAAAGCGTCGTCCTTGGGCGGCGCAGCCCATTCCCAGGCCGGCTTGCCGGCGTCACGCACCAGGTCGTGGATCGCGTTGATCGCGATGTTGCTCTGCTGCTGGCCGAACACGATGCCGCCGAGCATGATTTCTTCGGACAGTTGCTGGGCTTCGGACTCGACCATCAGCACGGCGGCCTCGGTGCCGGCCACGATCAGGTCCATCTTCGAGTCGAGCAGCTGGGTCTTGCCCGGGTTCAGCACGTACTCGCCGTTGATGTAGCCCACGCGCGCGGCGCCGATCGGGCCGTTGAACGGGATGCCCGAGATGGCGAGCGCGGCCGACGAGCCGATCAGCGCGGCGATGTCGGCCGAGACTTCCGGGTTCAGCGACAGCACGTGCACCACGACCTGCACTTCGTTGTAGAAGCCTTCAGGGAACAGCGGGCGCAGCGGGCGGTCGATCAGGCGCGAGGTCAGCGTTTCGAGTTCGCTCGGGCGGCCTTCGCGCTTGAAGAAGCTGCCGGGGATCTTGCCGGCGGCGTAGGTCTTTTCGATGTAGTCGACGGTCAGCGGGAAGAAGTCCTGCCCCGGCTTCGGGTTCTTGGCGGCCACGACGGTCGCCAGGATCACGGTGTCTTCGATGTTGACGATGACCGCGCCGCCCGACTGGCGAGCGATTTCACCGGTCTCGAGAATGACGGTGTGCTGACCCCATTGAAAGGTCTTGCTGACTTTTTTGAACATGCTCATGCGGGTGTCTCCGGTGGTTGTGGAGCGCTTTCAGGGACGGGCCACAGGCCACATCCCCAAAGACGAAGAGCCTGTGCTGGCGAATTCCAGACAGGCTCTCTTTCGATATCGCTGATTACTTGCGCAGACCCAGCTTCTGGATCAGGGCGGTGTAACGCACGGCGTCACGGTCTTTCAGGTAGGCCAGCAGGCTCTTGCGCTGGTTGACCATCTTCAGCAGTCCACGGCGACCGTGGTGGTCTTTCATGTGGGCCTTGAAGTGCGGCGTCAGGTCGTTGATGCGTGCGGTCAGGATGGCGACCTGGACTTCCGGCGACCCGGTGTCGTTGGCGCTGCGCGCGTTGGCCTTGACGATCTCGGCCTTGTCGATGGTGGCGTTGGACATGTCTCGTTTCCAGTTGAATGAAACCGAGTCACCCTGCCGCCCATGAAGGCTCTGTCGAGGAATGCCACGGTTTCGATAATGCTCGCGGTGGAGCCCACTTGCGCACACCGGTGAAACCGACCAGTGGCGTGCCTTGTTTCTTGCCCGGCGGTCGCCCGCCAGACGCAAAACCTGCGGATTATAGACCGAGGAAGCGTTTGAGCCGCTCGACCCCCAGCGTCAGCCGCTGCGGGTCGTTCGACGCGAAGCACCAGCGCAGCCAGCCTTCGGCCTCGTCACCGAAGGCGGCGCCAGGCGCCAGGCCGAGGCCGGCTTCGACGACCAGGCGCTTGGCGAAGGCGAGGGAATCGTCCTGCCCCTCGACGCGGAAGAAGGCGTACATGCCCCCCTCGGGCGTGGCCACCTGCACCCCGGGCAAGGCGGCGAGCTGCGGCAGCAAGGTGTCGCGGCAGTGTTGCAGGCGCTGCACCAGGCCGGGCACGAAGTCGGCCGCGCCGGCCAATGCCGCCAGACCGGCGCGCTGCACGAAGACCGGGGCGCACGAGGTGTTGAACTCGATCAGCTTGCCCATCGCGGGCACCAGCACCGGCGGCATCACGAGCCAGCCGAGCCGCCAGCCGGTCATCAGAAAACTCTTCGAGAAGCTGTGCGCCACGACCAGCCGGTCGTCGGGCTCGGCGATGTCGAGAAAGCTCGGTGCACACGCCGCGCCCGGTTTGAAGTACACCCGTTCGTAGACCTCGTCGGCGACGATCCAGGTACCGGTCTTGCGGCAATGCGCAAGGATGGTTTCCTGCTCGGCGCGCGTCAGCGTCCAGCCGGTCGGGTTGTTCGGGGCGTTGACGAGCAGCACGTTCGTCTTCGGTGTGACAGCCGCCAGCAGCGCGGCCATGTCGAGCTGCCACGCCCCATCGCGCACCTGCAGCGACACCCGCTTCACGCTGGCGCCGAGGATCAAAGGCTGCGCCGTCAGGTTGGGCCACACCGGCACGACAGCCACCACCTCGTCGCCCGGCCCGGCCAGCGCCTGCATCGCCAGCATCAGCGCATTGACGCCTGATGAGGTGACGGCGATGCGCTCGGCGCTCACCGGCCGGTGCAGCGTGCCGATGTAGCGCGACAGCGCCTCGCGCAGCTCGGGCATCCCGAGGTTGTGCGCGTAGAAGGTTTCACCGTCATTCAGAGAACGGATCGCGGCGTCGCGGATGAACGCCGGCGTCGGCTCGTCGCTCTCGCCGAACCAGAACGGCAGCACGTCGTTGCGGCCGAGGCCGGCGTTCGCGACTTCGCGGATCTTCGAACCGGGCAATTGATCGATCACTTGGCGCATGCGTGTCCTTCAGGGGCGTTCCATCTTGCAGGTGTGGGGCTGTTCGGTCTGGCGCGCTTCGATGTGCCGCAGCGTCCTGAATCCGAAGCCGGAGCCTTCATTGTCGTGTGCCACGCCGGGCGCGCCCACGCGTTCCATCACGCTCACGTAGAGCGGCTGGATGAACTGGTGGTCGGCGGCGCGCATCGTGCCTTCGTGAAAACCGCCGAGCGTGCTGCTGTCGAGCTTCATACCTTCGAGCGCTTTTGCGACGAACACAGCATCGGTGCTGCGCGCCTGCACCATCGCCGCGGCCAGCATCTCGACCATCACCTGCAGACGTGCGTGCACGTAGTCGTCCTGCGGTTTCGGAAACCGTTCGCGAAAGCTCGTGTAGAAGCGCTGCGACGCCGGCGTGCCGACGTTCGGATGCCATTCGGCCACCGCCAGCACGCGGCCCACGCCGGCCTCGCCGATGGCGGCCGGCGCTCCCAGCCCGTTGCCGTAGAAGGTGTAGAAGCTCGCGTCGACACCGGCCTCGCGGGCCGCCTTGATCAAGAACGTGAGGTCATTGCCCCAGTTGCCGGTCAGCACCGCCTGGGCACCGCTCGCCTTGATCTTGGCGGCGTAGGGCAGGAAGTCCTTGACGCGCCCGAGCGCGTGCAACTCGTCTCCGACGATCTGGATGTCGGGGCGCTTGGCGGTGATCTCCGCGCGCGCCTTGCGCAGCACCTGCTGGCCGAAGCTGTAGTCCTGGCCGATCAGGTAGACACGCTTCACGCTCGCGTCGTCGCGCAGCACGTCGGTCAGCGCGGCCAAGCGCATGTCGGCGTGGGCATCGAAGCGGAAGTGCCAGAAGCTGCACTTCTCGTTCGTGAGCACCGGGTCCACGGCCGAGTAGTTCAGGAACAGCGCGCGCCGGGTCGGCTCACGTTCGTTGTGCTTGTTCAACGCGTCGATCAATACCGCCGCGGCCGACGAGCTGTTGCCCTGCATCACGAAGCCCACCTGCTGGTCGAGCGCGGACTTCAGCATCGCGAGCGCTTCTTCGTTGTTGCCCTTGCTGTCGAAGCGCAGCAGCTCCAGCGGCCGCGCGCCGCCCGGCAGCCGCACACCGCCGCGCGCGTTGATGCGCTCGACCGCCAGCAGCAGGTTGCGGTACACCGCTTCGCCGGCGTTGCCGAAGCTGCCCGAGAGCCCCTCGATCATCGCGATGCGAACGGACTCGACCGCCGCATTCGCCGCCCCTGCGCACAGCGCCAGAGCCAGCCCGAACCCACCCAGAAATCTCTTCAGCATCGGCAATTTCAAGACCCTTGAAAACAAAAATGCCGCTCCAAATTCAGCGGCATGGTTGCTGCACGGTGCAGCAGCGAAACCCGATTGTAGGAGCCTGCCATGTTCGTATTGCCCCTGTCCCGTTCTGCCCACCGCGTGGCCACGCCGCAATTCAGCCGCGTGTTCGATCGCCTGTTCGACGAGTCCTTCGATCGCCAGGTGCGCGGCCTGGCCGCCAGCACCGAGTCGCGCACCCCCGCGCTCGACGTGAGCGAAACCGACACCGCCTACAACGTCGTGTTCGACGTGCCGGGCGTGGCCCGCGAGCAGATCAAGGTCTCGGTCGAAGGCCGCCGCGTCAGCATCGAGACCGTGGACTTGCCGAAGGCCGAACCGGTCGAAGGCGCCGGCGCCGAAGCGTCCAAAGACACCGCCCGCTCGCTCTACCGCGAACGCGGCGTTGCGCGCTACGCCCGCACCGTGAGCCTGCCGGCCGAAGTCGACCAGACCGCGTCGCAGGCGAAGTTCGAAAACGGCGTGCTGACGTTGACGCTCGCCAAGAAGGTCGCGACCGGCGCGACCCAGTTGAACGTCAACTGATTGCCGCCGTGGCCAGCGGCCAGCGTGGCCGCACGTTGAACGCGTAGTCGTTCGACGCGGCGGCGCTGTCGCGTTGCAAGCGCATCGCGGCGGCGAGCGCGATCATCGCGCCGTTGTCGGTGCACAGCGCCAGCTCCGGGTAGTGCACCCGGAGCTGGCGTTTCGTGCATTCATGGTTCAGCTGTTCGCGCAGCAGCGCGTTGGCACCGACGCCGCCGGCGACGACGATGCGTTTGAGGCCCGTGTCGCGCAAAGCCTGCACCGACTTGCGCACCAGCACGTCGACGATGGCCTGCTGGGTCGCTGCGGCGAGATTCGCCTTGTCCTGCTCGCACACGTTGCTGCCGAGCTTGAGCACTTGCGTGCGCACAGCCGTCTTCAGTCCGGCGAACGAGAAGTCGAGGTTGCCGCTGTGCAGCAAGGGGCGTGGCAATGTGAAGCTCGACGCGTCGCCGAATGCCGCCAGCCGCGCCAGCGCCGGCCCGCCCGGGTAGCCCAGGCCGAGCAGCTTGGCCGACTTGTCGAAGGCTTCACCCGCCGCATCGTCGATCGTCTCGCCGAGCAGTTCGTAGCAGCCCACGTCGTCGACCCGCATCAGCTGCGTGTGCCCACCCGAGACGAGCAGCGCGATGAACGGGAACTCGGGCGGGTCTGCCGACAGAAACGGCGACAGCAGGTGGCCTTCGAGGTGGTGCACACCAATGACCGGACGCTCCAGCGCCGCGGCCAGCGAACACGCCACGCCCGCGCCGACCAGCAGGGCACCGGCCAGCCCCGGGCCACGCGTGTAGGCCACGACATCGATGTCCGCCAGCGTTGAACCCGCCTCGCGCATCACCCGCCGCGCGAGCGGAAGCACGCGCCGGATGTGGTCGCGCGAAGCCAGCTCGGGCACCACACCGCCGTAAGCCTGGTGCATGTCGATCTGGCTGTGAAGCGCGTGCGCCAGCAGCGTCGGCGTGCCGCTCGCAGCGGCACGCACCAGCGCCACGCCGGTTTCGTCGCACGACGATTCGATGCCGAGGATGTTCATGCGCGCGAGTTTAGGGCCGCGTGCGCCCTGCCCCTGCTTTCAGCGGGCGTGCGTGCTGCCCCCGCCGCCGGGCACGCTGCGCAGGTCCTGTGCGACCTTGCCGTCCTGCAGCACGATCACGCGGCTGGCCGAGGCGATGGTTTCGGGCCGGTGCGCGACGATGATGCGCGTGAGTTCGAGCTGCCGGATCGCCTGGTTCACCTCGCGTTCGCGGTCCACGTCGAGCGCACTGGTCGCTTCGTCGAGGAACAGCAGCTTCGGCCGCTTGTAGAGCGCGCGCGCCAGCAGGATGCGTTGTTTCTGCCCGCCGGAAATGCTCGCGCCCATGTCGCCGATCAGCGTGTGAAAGCCCATCGGCATCGCGCCGATCTCGTCGGCCACGGCGGCGATGCGCGCACACTGCGTGATCCAGGCCGGGTCGGCCTCGGGGTCGAAGAAGCTGATGTTGTCGGCGATCGATCCGGCGAACAGCTGGTCGTCCTGCATCACGGTGCCGATCATGTCGCGCCAGGCGCGCAGGCCGAGCTGGCGCAGCGCCAGGCCGCCGACCCGGATTTCGCCGGTCTGCGGCGTGTGCACGCCCAGCATCAGCTTGAGCAGCGTCGTCTTGCCGCAGCCCGACGGGCCGACGATCGCGACCGACTCGCCCGGCTCGATGACGAGGTTGAGGTGCCGCAGCACCTCGGGCTCGGCCTCGGAATAACCGAAGCTCACGTCGCGCAGCTCGAGGCTGGCGCGGCCCGCCGGCAAGGTCTGCGCCAGCTCGGCCTGCGGCTCGGGCGGCGTGAGCACGATGTCGGCCAGGCGTTCGCCCTGCAGCTTGAGCATCTTCAGCTCGACCACCTTGTCGATCAGCGCGCTGACACGCTGCGCGAACTGTTCCTTGTAGGCGATGAACGCGAACAGCATGCCGACCGAGAAAGTGTGGTCCATGACGAGCAACGCGCCGACCCAGACGATCGCGATGCGCTCGAGACCGAACACCAGCTTGTGCAAGACGCTGAACATCAGGTCGAGCTTGCGCGTGGCGATGTTCGCGTTCATCGCATCGACCACGAGGTTCATGAAGCGCGCCTGGCGGTCTTCCTGGCGGTTGAAGAGCTTGATCGACTGCACGCCGCGCAGCGATTCCAGGAAGTGGCTGGAGCGTTTGGCCTCGAAGATGATCGACTCTTCGGTCGCTTCGCGCAGCGGCCGGAAGAAGGCCCAGCGCAGCAATGCATAGGCCACCACGCTGCTGGCCGCGATGGCCGTGAGCGTGGCGCTGTAGACCAGCATCATCGCCAGCGTGACGACGACGAGCAGGCCGTCGAGCACCGACTCGACGAAACTCGTGGTCAGCGTCTGCTGGATCTTCTGCACCGCGCCGAAGCGTGACATCACGTCGCCGGTGTGGCGCTTTTCGAACCATGCCACCGGCAGCCGCATCAGGTGCGCGAACACGTTGGAGAGCCACTGCAGGTTCAGCGTGGCCGACAGGTGCAGCACGGCCCACGAGCGAATCGCGCCGGCGCCGACCTGCAACAGCACCAGCAGGGCGAAGCCGATGCCGAGCGTGACCAGCAGGTCGCGGTCGGCGCTGAGCAGCACGCTGTCGACGACCCACTGCAGGAAAAACGGCGACAGCAGCGTGAACGCTTCGAGCGCCACCGCCAGCGTGAAGATCTGCAGCAGCGAGCGTTTCAGCCCGGTCACGCGGCCGAGCAGTTGCCGCAGCGACACGTTCTGGCGCGCCGTCTGCGGCTCGAACTCGGCCTGCGGCGCCAGTTCGAGCACGATGCCGGTGAAGTGTTTCGACAGCTCGGCCAGCGGCAGGCTGCGAACGCCGCGTGCCGGGTCGTGGATCACCGCCACGCCGCGGCGCACTTCCTTGAGCACCACGAAGTGGTTCAGGTCCCAGTGCAGGATGCAGGGCAGCGCGAGTTCGGGCAGGTGTTCCATCTCGGCCCGCAGCGCGCGCGCGTTCAACTGCATGTGGCCGGCCAAGCGAACCAGATCGGCCATCGTCGCGCCCTTGAGCGAGACCGAAAAGCGCTGGCGAAGTGTCGGCAGGTCGCTTCGATACCCGTGGTGGGCGGCGACCATTGCCAGGCACGCCAGGCCGCACTCGGCCGCTTCGGTCTGCAGGATCATGGGCAAACGCCGGCCCGACAGACCCAGGCGCAGACCGTCGAGCATCGACGTCACGAACTCACACCCGACCGGCGATGCCAAGCACCGGCTCGAACAGCCATTCGATCAGGCGGCGCCGGTCGAGCAGCACGTCGGCTTCGAGCTGCATGCCCGGCACCAGCGCCTGGGCCTGGCCGTAGGCGGCCACGCTTTGCTGATCGAGCGTGACGGTGATGCGGTACAGCGGCTCGCTGGCCGCGTTCGTGCTCGCCTGCATCGGCAGGCCGGCGAGCTCGGCGCCTTGCAGCGGCGCGCGCGACACCAGCGCCACCGCGCCGGTCTGGTGGCCGAACTTCTGGTACGGGAAGGCCTGGTAACGCAGCTGCACCTTTTGCTTCGGGCGCACGAAGCCGACCGCGCTCGACGGTGCGAAGAGCTGGGCCTGCAAACGGGCGTTGGCCGGCAGCAGGCTGGCCATCGCCACGCTCGGCGTCACGGTTTGGCCGACCTGGGCCAGCACGCCGGTCACGACGCCGTCCTGCGGTGCCCGCACCACGATGCGCTGGCGCGCTTCGTTTTCAGCCGATTGCTGGGCCAGTTCCGCCAGATCGCGCTGGATCTCGCCCTGCTGCGCCTGCGCCCGCATCGGCAGCTCGCGGCGCTGTGCCTGCAACGCGGCGATCTCGCGCTGGTGCGCCGAACGCTGGCGTTCGAGCGCCTGCATTTGCGCTTTCAGGCCGAGCACTTCTTCGGCCTTGGTCTGCACCTGGGCCGACGACACGAAGTTGTCGTTGCGCAGCGATTCCAGCCGCGCTTGCGCCTGCAAGGCCAGCGTGAGCCGCTCGCGTTGCAGGTCGGACTCGGCGGCCATGGAACCGAGCTCGCGCCGCATGTCGTCGATCTGGCGATCGAGGGCGGCGAGCTGGTTCTGTTCGAGCGCGCCCCGTTGCCGGGCCGCCCCCTGCAGGCTTTGCTCGCGCAGCGCCAGGCTGGAGCGCACGGCGGTCTGGGTGTCGCCACTCAGCGTGGACTGGCCGACCGACAGCACGAACAGCACGTCGCCCTGGCGCACGGCCGCACCTTCGACAGCGTGCGCTTCGACCAGGGTGGCCGCCTGCGGCGACATCAGCCGGATGACGCCCTGATCAGGCACCAGGTAACCGGTGACGCGCGCCTTGCGGGTGTATTCGCCGAGCACCAAATAAGAAGCGACCGCCACGACGGTCGCTACCACAAAGGTCGTCAGCACGGCCAGAGACACCGGCCGGATCAGCTGAATGCTGCCCAGCCAGTCACGCTGGCGGTTTTCCAGGGCTTCGGGGCGGAACAGGCTGGCCACGAAACCCGGGCCGGCTTACCAGCCGCCGTTCGGGCCTGCTGCGCCGGCGCTGGCCCAGCCGCCGTTCGGGCCGGCCGTTTGTACGCCACCGGCCACCAGCTTCAGCGTGGCCGCGTCGAGTGCCATCGGCGCGCTCTTGGCCGACGATTGCGAAGTGGCGCACGACTGGGTGGCGAACTGGGAGACGGTGGATTGACGTTGTTGCATGCTCTGCTCCTGATGGTGGGGTACACGCGATCCGTGCACTGCAGCCATTCGAACAGGAGTAAAGCTTTTGCGTAACTGTCAAGTCTTACAGGGTGGGGGTTGACGCGACACCCGGTCTTTCCGGGAATTCTCAGCGAATCAAGCCGAGGCGCAGGGCCTTGAGCACCGCTTGGTGCTTGTTGACGCAGCCCAGCTTGTGGGTCGCGTTGTTGACGTGCAGCGCGGCCGTTCGCTCGGTGATGCCGAGCACGTCGCCGACTTCGCGGGCCGTGCGGCCTTCCATCGTCCAGCGCAGGGTTTCGAGTTCTCGCGGCGTGAGCGACGGGTTGCCCGGCTCGGAGCCGCCGGGAGCGAGGATGCGCAAGGCGGCGTCCTGGGCGTGCACGGCGAAGAGCTGCAGGTCGGCGACCACGCGCGTGAGCTCGCCGGCGTGCATCGGCACCGGCTGGTCGCGGTCGACGCCGAGGAAGAAGTGTCGGCCCTCGGGCATGTGCAGCGCCAGCGCGATGCCGTTGCGGTACCCGTAGCGGGCCTGCTCTTCCCACTTGTCACCCAGGCCCTGCGACACATAGGTCTTCTGGCTCCAGATGATGGGCATGCTCTGGCGTTTGCAATGCTGCATCACCGGGTCGAGGCGCCAGTTCTCGCGGTTCTGGAAGGAGTCGCGGTAGGCCTGCGGCGTGTTGTCGACGGTGATGAACTCGGCCTCGCCGAGCAGGTGGTCGATGACGACGGTGGCCGAGACGGTCTCGAAGCCGAGTCTCTTGGTGAAGCCCACGACTTCATCCCGGAACTCGTCCCGGCTCTGACTCCCCAGCACTTCCGTGAACCCACCCTGAAGCATGCCGCCCCTTCTCACCCCAACGCGCAATCCTTCACATGCCAGCGTACCTGCAAGACACGAACCTGACAGGGTTGACAGATGGCAAAAGCAAAATCCATCGCCACACTAGCGCTTACCGATTCACTGACCGAGGAAGCATCATCGGCGCGACGACGTTGACCACCCGAATGACACCTGCATGGATTGTGTACGCGTGGCCGCCTGTATTGTGGCAGGCGAGTTCGGCGTCGCATCTGCATCTTGTCCACCTCGGCACGCGCGTGTTGACTTTCGGCGACGAGGCCGGGCCGTGCAGCGGCCAGACGCTGTGGGGCGATGCGAGCGTCGATCGCTCGGCCGGCGTGGCGTGGGACTGGGTCGAGTTGCAGGAGGGCGTGGTCGCCATGGCCGACCCGTTCGGGATGGTCACGAACCTTCGCCTGCTCGATGCCCATGGCGAGGCCCTGAGCCACGTCCAGGTCACCGTGCACCTGCACCAGCTGGTGCACGCCCTGCCCTGGCAGACCGAGGTACAGCGCGCGCTCAGCCAGCCGTCCTGAGCCGAATGCATCAGCTTGTATCGTGGAATCGGGCCGTGTCGAAAATCACGAAATCCCGGTTTTCACCCCTTCACGCCACCGCTGCGAGCGCATACCCTGCGTGCTTCTGATGAGCGAGGGGCTTGACCCTTCGCCAAAAAACACATCGTTGGAGCCATGAAGGAATATCGCCTCGCCGCCTGGCCGGAGCTGAGTGCTCCCTTCGACCGCACCGCGTTTCGCCGCATGCTGAGCAACATGTCCCACCGGCACATGTCGTTGACGCAGCTGGTGGGCGTGAGCGGCATCCGCCGCCAGGAAGTGCGCCAGTTCATCGAGATGCTCGACGCCCGCGGAATGATCTCCAAGCGTGACTCGCTGGTGCCCGACTCCCTGTTCGGCTCCCTGCGCCCGCTCGGCGGCTGGCTGCGGCGCGCCATCTCGAGCCACACAGACCGGCGCTGATTTCGGCGTGTTCCGGGCAGCCACTGGCTGACCCGCTGACAAGTTTTCACTCGCCGGCGCTGCGGCCCGGCTTGGCGTGAATGTTGCTCACGACTCTGCATGTCTTCGGTTCAGGACCTGCGCCTCGTCATCATCGCTCCCGACTCGCTCTGGCCCGACCCGTCGGACCCGGCGGCCCGGATCGAGGCAGAGCGCTCGCGGATCCTGCGCATCGGCCTGCTGCAGGACGGCTACAACATCGTGGCCGTGCTGCCGGCCGACGTGTTCCTGCCCGAACGGCTGGCGCAGATCAGCCCCGACATGATCATCGTCGACGCCGAAAGCCAGGCCCGCGACACGCTCGAGCACGTGGTGATGGCCACGCGTGACGCCCGCCGCCCGATCGTGCTGTTCACCGAAGACAACGACACCAGCCATGTGCGCGACGCCATCGCAGCGGGCGTCACGGCCTACGTGGTCGCCGGCATGGCGCCCGAACGGGTGCGCCCGGTGCTCGACGTGGCGCTCGCCCGTTTCCAGCACGAAGAAAGCATGCGCCGCGAGCTGGCCGACGCCCGCAGCCAGTTGTCCGAACGCAAGACCATCGACCGCGCCAAAGGCATCCTGATGACCCGCGGCGGCCTGAGCGAAGAAGACGCGTACGTGAGGCTGCGCAAGACGGCGATGGACAAGGGCCTGAAGGTGGCCGACGTGGCGCAGCGCATCCTCGACGTGTCCGACCTGCTCGCATGAGCGACGCACGCTCTCGGTGCAAACCCGCACTCAAAGACCTTCATTTGGCTGGCACACGCTTTGCATAAGTAGAACCGAGAGGCCAACGGCGGTCTCTCGATTGAATTCGTCGCACCAGCGCTGGTGCGGCTGTTTCAGGACGACGGCGTCCCCACCGATCGCGGCTTCACTGCCCGACACGTGCGGACGCCGTTTTGTTTTTCAGAACCTTGAACCCAGCACCCGCCATGACACCCATTCCCACTCGAAAGATCAGCATGAGCCGACGCAACCTGATCAAGGGCGCCGCTGTCGCGAGCGCCGCCGGCCTCGTTCCGGGGCTGCAAGCCGCGGTCTATGCCCAGGGCTCCGACAAGCCGGAAAAGGAAGAGGTCCGCATCGGCTTCATTCCGCTGACCGACTGCGCCTCGGTCGTGATGGCCTCGGTGCTCGGCTTCGACAAGAAGTACGGCGTGAAGATCGTCGCGACCAAGGAAGCCTCGTGGGCCGGCGTGCGCGACAAGCTCGTCAACGGCGAGCTCGACATGGCGCACGTGCTCTACGGCCTGGTCTACGGCGTGCACCTCGGCATCGGCGGGCCGAAGAAGGACATGGCCGTGCTGATGAGCCTGAACAACAACGGCCAGGCCATCACGCTGTCGAAGACCCTGGCCGACAAGGGTGCCGTCGACGGCCCGTCGCTCGCCGGGGTGATGGCCAAGGAGAAGCGCGAGTACACGTTCGCAGGCACCTTCCCGACCGGCACGCACGCCATGTGGATGCACTACTGGCTGGCCGCCTCGGGCATCAACCCCGTCAGCGGCGCGAAGCTCATCACCGTGCCGCCGCCGCAGATGGTGGCCAACATGCGCGTCGGCAACATGGACGGCTTCTGCGTCGGCGAGCCCTGGGGCCACCGGGCCATCATGGACAACATCGGCGTGACCGCGATCACCACGCAGGACATCTGGCGCGACCACCCCGAGAAGACGCTCGGCACCACGGCCGACTTCGTCAAGAAGAACCCCAACACCTGCCGCGCCGTGATGATGGCCATCCTCGAGGCCGGCCGCTGGATCGACGCCAGCCTGGCCAACAAGATGAAGATGGCCGAGACCGTGGCCGACAAGAGCTACGTGAACACCGGCGTCGACGCGATCAACCAGCGCATCCTGGGCCGTTACCAGAACGGCATGGGCAAGACCTGGGACGACCCCAACCACATGAAGTTCTTCAACGATGGCGCGGTCAACTTCCCCTACCTCAGCGACGGCATGTGGTTCCTGACCCAGCACAAGCGCTGGGGCCTGCTGAAGGAACACCCCGACTACCTGGGTGTGGCCAAGCAGATCAACCAGATCGAGCTCTACAAGCAGGCCGCCGGGGCGCTGAAGATCAACGTTCCGAAGGACCCGATGCGCAGCTCCAAGCTGATGGACGGCGTGGTCTGGGACGGCAAGGACCCGAAGAAGTACGCCGACAGTTTCGCCATCAAGGCCTGATTCCCTCGCGCATCGACAGGAGAACCGACATGGTTGCCGCAGTGTTCCACTCACCCCGCCAGACCTCGCTTGAAATGAAGCCTGTCGCGAGCGCCCCATCGGCCGCGACGGCACCTGTCGCCACGGCCGCGCAGCGCGCGCCGGCGAGCAAGCCCGCCTACGACTGGGGCGAGCTCGCCGGCAAGGTGCTGCCGCCCCTGTTCGGCGTGGCGCTGCTGATCGGCATCTGGGCCCTGCTGACGATGAAGAGCACGACCTTTCCGACGCCGGCGGCCACCTTCGATGCGGCGGTCAAGCTGTTTGCCGACCCGTTCTACAGCAAGGGGCCGAACGACCAGGGCATCGGCTGGAACATCCTGTTCTCGCTCGAACGGGTGGGCCTGGGCTTCGGCCTGGCGGCGCTCGTTGGCATTCCGATGGGTTTCGTGATCGGGCGTTTCGAGGTGGTCAGCCGGGCCCTGTCGCCGCTGATCAGCATGCTGCGGCCGGTGTCTCCGCTGGCCTGGCTGCCGATCGGGCTGCTGGTCTTCAAGGCCGCCAACCCGGCCGCGATCTGGACCATCTTCATCTGCTCGATCTGGCCGATGATCATCAACACCGCGGTCGGCGTGCAGCGTGTGCCGGTCGACTACCTCAACGTCGCGCGGGTGCTGAACCTGAGCGAATGGAAGGTGGTCACCAAGATCCTGTTTCCCTCGGTGCTGCCCTACATGCTGACCGGTGTGCGCCTGAGCGTGGGCACGGCCTGGCTCGTGATCGTGGCGGCCGAGATGCTGACCGGCGGCGTGGGCATCGGCTTCTGGGTCTGGGACGAATGGAACAACCTGAACGTGCCGCACATCCTGATCGCCATCCTCGTGATCGGCGTGGTCGGCATGTTGCTCGAATGGCTGCTGGTGTCGATCGCCAAGCGCTTCAGCTACGACGAAGTCTGACTGTCAAGGAACCCTCGCCATGAAGAACTTCATCGAAGTGCAGAACGCCGAAATGGTGTTCACGACGAAAAAGGGCCGCTTCCACGCGCTGCGCGAAATCGACCTGACGGTCGCCAAGGGCGAGTTCGTCACGCTGATCGGCCACTCGGGCTGCGGCAAGTCGACGTTGCTCAACCTGATCGCCGGCCTGACGCTGCCGACCAGCGGCGTGCTGCTCTGCGACAACCGCGAGATCGCCGCCCCCGGCCCCGAACGTGGCGTGGTGTTCCAGAACCATTCGCTGCTGCCCTGGCTCACCTGCTTCGAGAACGTCCACCTGGCGGTCGAGCGTGTGTTCGGCGCGAAAGAGAGCAAAGCCCAGCTCGACGCGCGCACCAAGGCGGCGCTCGAACTCGTCGGCATGGGCCATGCGTTGACGAAGCGCCCGCACGAGATCTCGGGCGGCATGAAACAGCGTGTCGGCATCGCGCGTGCGCTGGCGATGGAGCCGAAGGTGCTGCTGATGGACGAGCCCTTCGGCGCTTTGGATGCGCTCACCCGCGCCCACCTGCAGGACGAACTGCTGAAGATCGTGCTGCGCACCCAGAGCACGGTCGTGATGGTCACGCACGACGTCGACGAAGCGGTGCTGCTCAGCGACCGCATCGTGATGATGACCAACGGCCCGGCGGCCACGATCGGCGAGATCCTGCGCGTCGACCTGCCGCGGCCGCGCAACCGCGTCGAGCTGGCCGAAGACAGCCGCTACGTGCATTTCCGCAAGGAGGTGCTCGAGTTCCTCTACACCCGCCACGGGCATGTCGAAAAACAGGTGGCTTGAACCTGCGGCGTCAGTGCCGTTCGACAACCCGGAGCCCGCGGTGGACAAGATGAAACTCGTGATGGTCGGCAACGGCATGGCCGGCGTGCGCACGCTCGAAGAGCTGCTGAAGATCGCGCCCGACCTCTACGACATCACCGTGTTCGGTGCCGAGCCGCACCCGAACTACAACCGCATCCTGCTCAGCCCGGTGCTCGCCGGTGAGCAGACGCTCGACGAGATCGTGCTCAACCCGCTGAGCTGGTATGCCGAGCACGGCATCACATTGCACCTGGGCAAAACGGTGGTCGACGTGAACCGCACGAAGCGGACCGTCACATCGGAAGACGGCACCGTCGTGCCCTACGACCGGCTGCTCGTCACGACCGGCTCGAACCCGTTCATTCCGCCGGTACCGGGCAAGGACCTCGAAGGTGTGATCGCCTACCGCGACATCGCCGACACCAACACGATGATCGACGCAGCCACGCGCTTCAAGCATGCCGTGGTCGTCGGCGGCGGGCTGCTCGGGCTGGAAGCCGCGAACGGGCTGATGCTGCGTGGCATGAGCGTCAGCGTGGTGCACCTCGCGCCGTGGCTGATGGACCGCCAGCTCGACAGCGTGGCCGGCAAGCTGCTGCAGAAATCGCTCGAAGCGCGCGGCCTGAGCTTCCTGCTCGGCGCCCACACCGAAGCGCTGCTCGGTGACGAGAACGGCCGCGTGCGCGCGATCCGCTTCAAGGACGGCAGCGAGGTGCCGGCCGATCTGGTCGTGATGGCCGCCGGCATCCGCCCCAACACGCAGCTGGCCGAAAAGATCGGTCTGCACTGCAACCGCGGCATCGTCGTCAACGACACGATGCAGACCATCACCGACCCGCGCATCTACTCGGTCGGCGAATGCGCCGCGCACCGCGGCATCGCCTACGGCCTGGTGGCGCCGCTGTTCGAGCAGGCCAAGGTCTGCGCCACCCACCTGGCGCAGTTCGGCATCGGGCGCTACCAGGGGTCGCTGACCTCGACCAAGCTCAAGGTCACCGGCATCGATCTGTTCAGTGCCGGCAACTTCATGGGCAAGGCCTCGGGCCGTCCTGAGGACAGCGACTGCGAAGAGATCGTGATGAGCGACCCTTACGGCGGCGTCTACAAGAAGCTGATCCTGAAGGACGACAAGCTCGTCGGCGCCTGCATGTACGGCGACACCGTCGACGGCTCGTGGTACTTCAAGCTGCTGCGTGAAGGCCGCAGCGTGGCCGAGATCCGCGACAAGCTGATGTTCGGCGAGTCGAACATCGGCGACGTCGGCCACGAAGGCCACAGCCACGCCGCGACCATGCCCGACAGCGCCGAAGTCTGCGGCTGCAACGGCGTGAACAAGGGTGCCATCTGCAAGGCCATCAAGGAAAAGGGCCTGTTCACTTTGGAAGAGGTGCGCAAGCACACGAAAGCGAGCGCGTCGTGCGGCTCGTGCACCGGCCTGGTCGAGCAGCTGTTGATGTTCACCGCCGGGGGCGACTACTCGGCCACGCCGAAGCAGAAAGCCATCTGCGGCTGCACCGACGCCAGCCACCAGGACGCGCGCGACGCGATCCGCAAGCACCACCTCTTGAACATCGCCAGCGTCCACGAACACTTCGACTGGCGCACACCGAACGGCTGCTCGAGCTGCCGCCCGGCGATCAACTACTACCTGATCAGCACCTGGCCGAAGGAAGCGAAGGACGACCCACAAAGCCGCTTCATCAACGAACGCAGCCACGCCAACATCCAGAAGGACGGCAGCTACAGCGTGATCCCGCGCATGTGGGGCGGCACGACCACGGCCGACGAGTTGCGGCGCATCGCCGACGCGGTCGACAAGTACAAGATCCCGACCGTGAAGGTCACCGGCGGCCAGCGCATCGACATGCTGGGCGTGAAGAAGGAAGACCTGGTCAACGTCTGGAAGGACATCGGCATGCCCACCGGCAAGGCCTACGCGAAGGCGCTGCGCACGGTGAAGACCTGCGTCGGCAGCGAGTGGTGCCGCTTCGGCACGCAGGACAGCACGCAGATGGGCATCGATCTGGAGCGAGCGCTGTGGGCGATGTACTCGCCGCACAAGGTCAAGCTCGCCGTCAGCGGCTGCCCGCGCAATTGCGCCGAAGCCGGCATCAAGGACGTGGGCGTGATCGGTGTCGACTCGGGCTGGGAAATCTATGTCGGCGGCAACGGCGGCATCAAGACCGAGGTGGCGCAGTTTCTCGTCAAGCTCAAGACCGCCGAGGAAGTGCTCGAATACACCGGCGCCTTCTTGCAGCTTTATCGTTCGGAAGGCTGGTACCTCGAACGCACGGTGCACTACCTGAACCGCGTCGGCATCGACCACGTGAAGAAGCACATCGTCGAAGACGCCGCCGGACGCAAGGCGCTGTGGGAACAACTGCAGTTCGCGCTCGACGGCGCGGCCGACCCCTGGTTCGAACACGCCGAAGCCTCGGTCGACACCCGCCAGTTCCAGCCGCTCAGCGCGTGAGCACCGCTTCCTCCACCCTGCCCCGAACGCCACCACCATGAAGACCTTCATCCGCGTCGTCGAAGCCTGGGTTCCGAGCAGCGACCGCAGCATGCTCGAGTACGGCGGCGGCATGTACGGGCAGGCCACGCGCTTCGCCGAAGTGAGCCGATCGATGTGTTTCGGCTTCGGCGAAGGCCTGCCCGGCCAGGCCTGGCAACAGCGCCGGCCGATCGTGCTGAAGAACTTCGAGGGTTCGTACTTCAAGCGCACGAAAGTCGCCCACGCCGAAGGCCTGACCTCGGGCATCGCCGTGCCGATCTTCGCGGGCGAGTTCCTCACCTCGGTATTGGTGCTGTTCTGCGGTGAAGACGACGCGCACGCCGGCGCCATCGAACTGTGGTGCAACGAGCCCGCCGAGGGGCACGACATGCAGCTCGCCGACGGCCACTACGGCAGCACCGCCGAAGCCTTCGAATACGTCTCTCGCCGCACCAGCTTCCGCAAGGGCAACGGCCTGCCGGGCCTGGCCTGGGGCAGCGGCCTGCCGGTGTTCATGGAAGACCTGGGCAAGGGCTCGCGCTTTCTGCGCGCCGAGACCGCCACCAAGGTCGGCATCAACCGCGGCTTCGCGATCCCCTGCCCTGTGCCTGGTGCGGACGCCTACGTGATGGCTTTCCTGTCGGCCCTGGGCACACCCATCGTGCGCCGCTTCGAGAGCTGGGAGCCCGACGCGACGCGGCAGCGCCTGGTGCGCATCGCCGGCTTCTGCGAAGCGGGCGGGCCGCTCGCCGCCAGCGCCGACACGACCCAGCCCGAGCGCGGCCAGGGCACGATCGGGCGTGCGTTCCTGACTGGCGCGCCGGCCTTCAGCGACAACGTGGCTTCGGAGCCGGGCAGCATCGGCGCGTCGGCCGCCGCCGCCGGCCTGGCCTCGGTGGTCGCGCTGCCGATCGTGCGCGACGGGCTGCTCGTGGCCGTGGTGGCCTGGTACTTCTGACGCGCCAGAGGCCGAACCCGCCTAGTGATTTTCCTTGGCGTGGTTGATCGTGTACTTCGGTATCTCGATCGTCACGTCCTGCTGCGCCAGGATCGCCTGGCACGACAGGCGCGACTGCGGCTCCAAGCCCCAGGCGCGGTCGAGCAGGTCTTCTTCGCTCTCGTCGGGCTCACCGAGCGAGCCGAAGCCTTCGCGCACGATCACGTGACACGTGGTGCACGCGCAGCTCAGCTCGCAGGCGTGTTCGATGTTGATGTGGTGGTCGAGCAGCGCTTCGCAGATCGAGGTGCCGGCCGGTGCGCTGATCTGCGCGCCCGTGGGGCAGTACTCGGCGTGCGGCAGGATCTTGATGATGGGCATGGTGTCGGTGTCGGGCTCGGGTTCAGACGTCTTCGACGCGCCGGCCCGCGAGTGCCAGGCGAATGCTGCGGTTCATGCGTTCGGCGGCGAAGGCCTCGGTGCCTTTGGCGAGCGCTTCGACAGCGGCGTCGATCTGGTGGTGGTCGCTGCTCTCGCGGCTTGTTTGCAAGGCCACTAGCAGTTCGGCCACCTGCGTTTGTTCAGCCGGTGACAGCAGGTCGCCGTCGGCCGCGAGCGCGGCGCGCGTGGCGAGCAGCATGCGCTCGGCTTCGACGCGCGATTCGCGCAGGCTGCGTTCGACCATGTCTTGTTCCGCGGTGCTGAAGCTTTCGGTCAGCATGCGCGCGATCTCGTCGTCGCTCAGGCCGTAACTCGGCTTGACCGTGATCGCGGCTTCGACGCCCGAGGTTTCTTCGCGCGCCGTGACGTTCAACAGGCCATCGGCATCGACCTGGAAGCTCACGCGTACACGTGCCGCACCAGCCACCATCGGCGGAATGCCACGCAGTTCGAAGCGGGCGAGCGAGCGGCAATCGCTGACGACCTCGCGCTCGCCCTGAACGACGTGGATCGCGATGGCCGTCTGCCCGTCCTTGAAGGTCGTGAAGTCCTGTGCGCGCGCGGTCGGAATCGTGCTGTTGCGCGGGATGATGCGTTCGACCAGACCACCCATCGTCTCGAGCCCGAGCGAGAGCGCGATCACGTCGAGCAGCAGCAACTCGTCGGCACCGGCGTTGCCCGCGAGCGCGTTGGCCTGGATCGCGGCACCGAGTGCCACCACCTCGTCGGGGTTCAGGTTCGTCAGCGGTATCTGGCCGAAAAACTCACCGACCGCCGCTTGAACCATCGGCATGCGGGTCGAGCCGCCGACCATCACGATGCCCTTCACGTCGGCCCTGTCGGTCTTGGCGTCGCGCAGCACTTTGCGAACGCTCGCAAGCGTGCGGTCGATCAGCGGCTGCGACATCGTGACGAACTGTTCGCGCGTGACACGCTGCGCGAGTTCACCGCCGTTGAGCGGACAGGCCAGCGTGGCGTGGTCGGCGGCCGAGAGTTTTTCTTTCGCGGCGCGCGCGGCGACGAGCACGGCGCGTTTGTCCTGCGGCGTGCTGGCGCTCAGGCCCGAAGACGCGAGCGCCCAGTCGGCGAGCAGTGCGTCGAAGTCGTCACCGCCGAGCGCCGAATCGCCGCCGGTCGCCACCACTTCGAACACGCCCTTTTCCAGGCGCAACAGCGAGATGTCGAAAGTGCCACCGCCGAGGTCGTAGACAGCGTACAGGCCTTCCGAGCCGTTCTCCAGGCCGTAGGCGATCGCCGCGGCGGTGGGCTCGCTGATCAGGCGCAGCACGTTCAGGCCGGCGAGCTTCGCCGCGTCCTTGGTCGCTTGCCGCTGCGCGTCGTCGAAGTACGCCGGCACGGTGACGACCGCGCCGAACACGTCGTCGTCGAAGGTGTCCTCGGCGCGGTAACGCAGCGTCGCGAGGATTTCGGCCGAGACTTCGACCGGCGACTTCACGCCACCGACGGTGTTGATCTGCACCATGCCGGGCGCGTCGATGAAGTCGTAGGGCAGCTTGTCGCGGCCTTCGATGTCGCCAATGCCACGGCCCATGAACCGTTTGACCGAGACGATCGTGTTGCGCGGGTCGGTCGCGGCCTCGGCGAGCGCCGCCGCGCCGATCTGGCGTTGGCCTTCGGGCAGGTAACGCACGGCTGACGGCAGGATCACGCGGCCGGCGTCGTCGGGCAGGCACTCGGCCACGCCGTTTCGCACGGCGGCCACGAGCGAGTGCGTGGTGCCGAGGTCGATGCCGACCGCGATGCGGCGCTGGTGCGGGTCGGGTGCGCCGCCGGGTTCTGAAATCTGGAGAAGAGCCATGGCGCTATTGTCCCAGCGCTTCGAGGCGCTGATCGATGTCGTGCGCAAAGCGCTCGCTGAACATGAGGGCTCTGACTTGCTGCGCGGCGACCGTGTGGTCGTGCGCGGTGTCGAGTGAGTGTTCGAGTTGCGCCAGCGAGGCACGCCGGTGCTCGCTCAACTCGTCGTGCAGCGCCTCGACCGCATCCACGGTGCGCGCATCATCGAGCGCCTCGCGCCATTCCATCTGCTGCATCAGGAAGCTCGCGGGCATCGATGTGTTGTTCTCGGCTTCGATGGCCGCGCCGTTCAGTTCGCACAGGTAGGCAGCGCGCTTCAGCGGGTCCTTCAGGCGCTGGTAGGCCTCGTTCACCCGCACCGCCCATTGCATCGCCACACGCTGGGCCGCAACGCCCTGTGCAGCGAACTTGTCGGGATGCACTTCGGTTTGCAGCGCGCGCCAGCGTGCATCGAGCGCAGCCGGGTCGAGCGCGAAGCGGCGCTCGATGCCGAACAGTTCGAAGTCGTCGCTGTCGAGTTTCATGAACAATAAAAAGCGCGACCGTGGCCGCGCTTTTGCATCAGTGGCAAGGCGTCGTCAAACGCGGAACGACTCTCCGCAACCGCAGCGGTCTTTCTCGCGCGGGTTGTGGAACTTGAAGCCTTCGTTCAGGCCTTCGCGCACGAAGTCGAGTTCGGTGCCGTCGATGTAGGGCAGGCTTTTCGGGTCGACCAGCACCTTCACGCCGTGGCCTTCGAAGATCACGTCTTCGGGCGCGAACTCGTCGGCGTATTCGAGCTTGTAGGCCAGGCCCGAGCAGCCGGTGGTCTTCACGCCCAGGCGCACGCCGACGCCCTTGCCGCGCTTGCCGATGTAGCGCGAGACATGGCGGGCTGCCGCTTCGGTCAGGGTAACGGCCATGAAATCAATGCGCCTGCGCTGCAGCGGCGCTGGCCGCTCCGGTCTTGGCCTTGTAGTCGTTGACCGCGGCCTTGATCGCGTCTTCGGCGAGGATGGAGCAATGGATCTTGACCGGCGGCAACGCCAGTTCTTCGGCGATGTGCGTGTTCTTGATCGTCAGCGCTTCGTCGAGCGACTTGCCCTTGACCCATTCGGTCACGAGCGAGCTCGACGCGATCGCCGAGCCGCAGCCGTAGGTCTTGAACTTCGCGTCTTCGATCAGCCCGGTTTTGGGGTTGACCTTGATCTGCAGTTTCATCACGTCGCCGCAGGCCGGTGCGCCGACCATGCCGGTGCCGACCGTGTCGTCGCCCTTGTCGAAGGAACCCACGTTGCGCGGGTTCTCATAGTGCTCGACCACTTTTTCGCTGTATGCCATGTCGTACTCCTGACTTGATTCTTTTAATGTTCAGCCCACTGGATGGTGCTGATGTCGATGCCTTCCTTGTGCATGTCCCACAGCGGCGACAGGTCGCGCAGCTTGGCCACGCGGTCCTTCAAGGTGGTCACCACGTAGTCGATCTCTTCGACGGTGGTGAAGCGGCCGATCGTCATGCGCAAGCTCGAATGCGCCAACTCGTCGCTGCGGCCCAGCGCACGCAGCACGTAGCTCGGCTCCAGGCTCGCCGAGGTGCAGGCCGAGCCCGAAGACACCGCGATGCCCTTGATGCCCATGATCAGCGACTCGCCTTCGACGAAGTTGAAGCTCATGTTCACGTTGTGCGGCACGCGCTGCTCGGCATGGCCGTTGAGGAAGGTCTGCTCGATGTCTTTCAGGCCGTTGATCAGGCGCTGCGACAGCATGCGGATGCGGTCGCGCTCGCCGTGCATCTCGAGCCTGGCGATGCGGAAGGCCTCGCCCATGCCGACGATCTGGTGCGTGGCCAATGTGCCCGAGCGCATGCCCCGTTCGTGGCCGCCGCCGTGCATCTGCGCTTCGATGCGCACGCGCGGCTTGCGGCGCACGTAGAGCGCGCCGATGCCCTTGGGTCCGTAGGTCTTGTGCGAGGCCAGGCTCATCAGGTCGACCGGCAGGTTCGCCAGATCGATGTCGACCTTGCCGGTGGCCTGCGCCGCGTCGACGTGGAAGATGATGCTGCGTTCGCGGCACATCTTGCCGATGGTGGTGATGTCCTGGATCACGCCGATCTCGTTGTTCACGAGCAGCACCGAGATCAGGATCGTGTCGGGTCGGATCGCCGCCTGCAGCTTGTTCAGGTCGACGAGGCCGTCTTCCTGCACGTCGAGGTAGGTCACCTCGAAACCTTGCCGCTCCAGCTCGCGCATCGTGTCGAGCACGGCCTTGTGCTCGGTCTTCAACGTGATCAGGTGCTTGCCGCGCGTCTTGTAGAACTGCGCCGCACCCTTGATCGCGAGGTTGATCGATTCGGTGGCGCCCGAAGTCCAGACGATCTCGCGCGGGTCGGCGCCGACGAGCGCAGCCACATGCTCGCGCGACTTCTCGACGATGGCCTCGGCTTCCCAGCCCCACGCATGGCTGCGCGACGCGGGGTTGCCGAAGTGCTCGCGCAGCCAGGGGATCATCGCGTCGACGACGCGCTGGTCCACCGGCGTGGTGGCACCGTAGTCCATGTAGACGGGGAAGTGCGGGGTCATGTCCATGCGAGGTTGTCCCGGCGACGTGACCTGGCCACGTGCCGTTTGGAGGCTGATTACTTGTTGAAAGCGGCTGCGCCGAGCGCGAACACCGAGTTCGGGGCGGTGATCTTGATCGGCTTGACCACCGGCTGCGACGAGATCGCCCGCTTGACCGGATGCTCTTCGATCGACACGCCCTTGGCGAGCTGCTCGTCGACCAGCTTGCGCAGCGACACCGAGTCGAGGAACTCGATCATCTTGGAGTTCAGGCTCGCCCACAGGTCGTGCGTCATGCAGCGGCCGGCGTCGTCGCCCATGCAGTTTTCCTTGCCGGCACAGCCGGTGGCGTCGATCGGTTCATCGACGGCGACGATGATGTCGGCGACGGTGATTTCTTCCGCCTTGCGGCCGAGCGAATAACCGCCGCCCGGGCCGCGGGTGCTTTCGACGAGCTCATGGCGACGCAGCTTGCCGAACAATTGTTCCAGGTACGACAGCGAGATCTGCTGGCGCCCGCTGATGGCGGCCAGGGCAACCGGCCCGCTGTGCTCACGCAGCGCGAGGTCGATCATGGCAGTGACCGCAAAACGGCCTTTGGTGGTCAGACGCATTCAATTCTCCTAAAGCCTGGGGGGCAGAGCAGCTACAAACACTTTCAGCCGCCCGACCGTCTCGGAGAGGGATAACCCTCGCTCTAACCCGAGTAGATTGGTCGAGTATAGCTGAAGCCGAGTAATTCGGTCGGGATGGGGCGGATTGGTTCCCCTGACTTCAGCCCGGTTTTGTGTTCAAGCCTGAATCGGCACCACGTTGTCGCCGCCGGCCGCGCCGAAGGCCTGCTCGCGCAGCAACGCCAGCTGGTCGCGCACCCGCGCCGCTTTCTCGAATTCGAGGTTGCGGGCGTGGTCGAGCATCTGCTTTTCCAGCAGCTTGATGCGTTTGCCGAGGTCTTTTTCGCTCAGCGCCTCGATCGCCAGGGCTTCGTTGGTCGCCTTCAGGTCGTCTTTGGCGCCCTTCTCGCTGTACACCCCATCGATCAGGTCACGAACGCGCTTGACCACGCTGCGCGGCGTGATGCCTTCGGCCAGGTTGTGGGCGATCTGCTTGGTGCGGCGGCGCTCGGTTTCGTCGAGCGCCTTGCGCATCGACTCGGTGATGCGGTCGGCGTACAGGATGGCTCGGCCGTTCAGGTTGCGCGCCGCGCGGCCGATGGTCTGGATCAGGCTGCGCTCGGAGCGCAGGAAGCCCTCCTTGTCGGCGTCGAGGATCGCCACCAGAGAAACCTCGGGGATGTCGAGCCCCTCGCGCAGCAGGTTGATGCCGACCAGCACGTCGAAGGTGCCGAGCCGCAGATCGCGCAGGATCTCGACCCGCTCGACCGTGTCGACATCGCTGTGCAGGTAGCGCACCTTGACGCCGTTGTCGCTCAGGTAGTCGGTGAGCTGCTCGGCCATGCGCTTGGTCAGCGTCGTGATCAATACGCGCTCGCCCAAGTCGACGCGGATGCGGATCTCCTGCAACACGTCGTCGACCTGGTTCGTGGCCGGCCGCACCTCGACCTCGGGGTCGACCAGCCCCGTCGGCCGCACCAGTTGTTCGACCACCTGCCCGGCGGCCTGCTGTTCGTAGGCGGCCGGCGTGGCCGAGACGAACATCACCTGGCGCATCTTCTTCTCGAATTCCTCGAACTTCAGCGGCCGGTTGTCGAGCGCGCTCGGCAGGCGAAAGCCGTACTCGACCAGCGTGGTCTTGCGCGCGCGGTCGCCGTTGTACATGCCGCCGAACTGGCCGATCAATACGTGGCTTTCGTCGAGGAACATCAATGCGTCTTCGGCCAGGTAGTCCACCAGCGTCGACGGCGGCTCGCCGGGCGCCGCGCCCGACAAATGGCGCGTGTAGTTCTCGATGCCCTTGCAGTGGCCGATCTCCTGCAGCATCTCCAGGTCGAAGCGCGTGCGCTGCTCGAGCCGCTGCGCTTCGACGAGCTTGCCGTTGGCCACCAGCTCGGCCAGGCGCGTGCGCAACTCGTCCTTGATGGTCGCGATCGCGTCGACCACCTTCTCGCGTGGCGTCACGTAATGGCTGCTCGGGTAGACCGTGAAACGCGGGATCTTCTGGCGGATGCGGCCGGTCAGCGGGTCGAAGAGCTGCAACGATTCGACCTCGTCGTCGAACAGCTCGATGCGGATCGCCAGCTCGGAGTGTTCGGCCGGGAACACGTCGATCGTGTCGCCACGCACGCGGAAGGTGCCGCGGCTGAAGTCGGTGTCGTTGCGCTGGTACTGCATGCGGATCAGCTGCGAGATCACGTCGCGCTGACCGAGCTTGTCGTGCACCCGCAGCGTCATCACCATCTGGTGGTAGGCGCTCGGGTTGCCGATGCCGTAGATGGCCGAGACGCTGGCCACGATCACCACGTCGCGCCGCTCCAGCAGGCTCTTGGTCGCACTCAGGCGCATCTGCTCGATGTGCTCGTTGATCGCGCTGTCCTTCTCGATGAACAGGTCGCGCTGCGGCACGTAGGCCTCGGGCTGGTAGTAGTCGTAGTAGCTGACGAAATACTCGACCGCGTTTTTCGGAAAGAACTCGCGGAACTCGCTGTAGAGCTGCGCGGCCAGCGTCTTGTTGGGTGCAAAGACGATCGCCGGGCGGCCCATCTGCGCGATCACGTTGGCCATCGTGAAGGTCTTGCCCGAGCCGGTCACGCCGAGCAGCGTCTGGAAGCTCAGGCCGTCATTCAGGCCCTCGACCAGCTGCGCGATCGCGGCCGGCTGGTCACCCGCCGGCGGGTAGGGCTGGAACAGCTGGAACGGGGAGTCGGGGTAGCTGACGAACGTGCCTTCGGGGGCGGCTGCGGCGGCAGCGGGTTCGATCACTTCGGACAGCTCGGCCATGACAGATAAAATCTCCGGGTTTTCTCTAGCGCAACCGCGCAGGTTAGCGCAAACGCCCTCGCCCATCTACTGACAAGGACTGACCATGTCTTCGCCCGCTTCGTCGCTGTTTGCCGCCGTTGAAATGGCCCCGCGCGACCCGATCCTCGGCCTGAACGAGCAGTTCAACGCCGACCCGAATCCGGCCAAGGTCAACCTGGGCGTCGGCGTGTATTTCGACGAGACCGGCAAGCTGCCGTTGCTCAAGTGCGTGCAGGAAGCCGAGAAGATGATGATGGAAGCGCCGAAGGCAAGAGGCTACCTGCCGATCGACGGCATCGCGGCCTACGACAAGGCGGTGCAGGGCCTCGTGTTCGGTGCCGACAGCGAAGCCGTAAAGAGCGGCCGCATCGCGACCGTGCAGGCGCTCGGTGGCACCGGCGGGCTGAAGATCGGCGCCGACCTGCTCAAGCGCATGAACCCCGGCGCGAAAGTGCTGATCAGCGACCCGAGCTGGGAAAACCACCGCGCCTTGTTCGAGAGCGCCGGCTTCCCGGTCGAGTCCTACGCCTACTACGACGCCGCGCGCCGCGGGGTTGACTTCGACGCGATGCTGGCCGCGCTGAACGGCGCCGCCGAAGGCAGCATCGTCGTGTTGCACGCCTGCTGCCACAACCCGACCGGCTACGACATCACGCCCGAGCAATGGGCGCAGGTGATCAAGACCGTGGCAGCGCGCGGCCTCGTGCCCTTCCTCGACATGGCCTACCAGGGCTTCGGCGAAGGCATCGCCGAAGACGGCGCCGTCGTCGGCCTGTTCATGGCCGCCGGGCTCGACTTCTTCGTCGCCACCAGCTTCTCGAAGAGTTTCTCGCTCTACGGCGAGCGGGTCGGTGCGCTCAGCGTCGTGTGCCGTTCGAAGGAAGAAGCCGAGCGCGTGCTGAGCCAGCTCAAGCGCGTGATCCGTACCAACTATTCCAACCCGCCGACCCATGGCGCCCAGGTGGTGGCGCTGGTGCTGACCACGCCGACGCTGCGGGCGCTGTGGGAAGACGAACTCGCCGGCATGCGCGTGCGCATCAAGCAGATGCGGGTCGCGCTGCAAGACAAGCTCAAGGCCGCCGGGATGAAAGAAGACATGAGCTTCATCACGCGCCAGAAAGGCATGTTCAGCTACTCCGGCCTCGGCAAGGAGCAGATGCAACGCCTGCGGAGCGAATTCGGTATCTACGGCGTCGACTCGGGCCGCATCTGCGTCGCCGCGCTGAACAACAGGAACATCGACGCCACCGTCGCGGCCATCGTCAAGGTTTCAGCCTGACGCTCGTGTGTGTTCAGCCACGCGGCTGCACTCCATTGCAGCCGCGTCGCCACGCCAGCGCGGCACATGGCACCAGACTGGCACAAATCACGCACTGATTCGGGTTTGTGCGCGGGGGCGCAGGCGTGCAAGATCGTGCACAGCGCTTAGAATGCTGCAATGCACAATTGGTCCGCACGGCTCAGCCTGCGCCGATTCACTCACCGGGTCTCGTGATGCTGTATCAGCTCTATGAATCACAACGTGCGTTGCTGAGCCCGTTCGCGGAATTCGCCAGCGCCACCTCCAAGCTGTACAACCACCCGCTCTCGCCGTTCGCGCACACGCCCGGCGCGCAGCGCGTGTCGGCCGGGCTGGATCTGATGCACCGGCTCTCCAAGGAGTACGAGAAGCCCGAGTTCGGCATCAACTCGGTCAAGGTGGGCGACATCGAGGTGGCCGTGCAGCAGCAGGTGGCGATCGACAAGCCCTTCTGCCGCCTGCTGCGCTTCAAGCGCTTCACCGACGACCTGCCGATGCTCACGCGCCTGAAGGACCAGCCGACCGTACTGGTTGTCGCACCTTTGTCGGGCCACCACTCCACGCTGCTGCGCGAAACCGTGCGCGAGCTGCTGAAGGACCACAAGGTCTTCATCACCGACTGGACCGACGCGCGCATGGTGCCGCTCGCCGCCGGGGCGTTCCACCTCGACGACTACATCGCCTACGTGCAGGAGTTCATCCGCCACATCGGCCCCGAGGTCAACGTGATGTCGGTGTGCCAGCCGACCGTGCCGGTGCTCGCCGCGATCTCGCTGATGGCGAGCAACGGCGAGGTCACGCCGCGCACCATGACGATGATGGGTGGCCCGATCGACGCACGTCTGAGCCCCACCGCCGTCAACAACCTGGCGACGAACAAGCCCTATTCCTGGTTCGAGAGCAACGTGATCTACCGCGTGCCGACCAACTTCCCCGGCGCCGGGCGCGCGGTCTACCCCGGCTTCCTGCAGCACACCGGCTTCGTGGCGATGAACCCCGACCGGCACATGAGCTCGCACTACGACTACTTCCTCGATCTCGTGCGTGGCGACGACAGCAGCGTCGACTTTCACCGCGACTTCTACGACGAGTACAACGCCGTGCTCGACATGCCGGCCGAGTACTACCTCGACACCATCAAGACCGTGTTCCAGGACTTCGCGCTCGTCAACGGCACCTGGCGGGTCGGCGGCCAGCCGGTTCGGCCGCAAGACATCAAGGGCACCGCGCTGCTGACGATCGAAGGCGAGCTCGACGACATCTCCGGCGCCGGCCAGACGCGCGCCGCGCACGGCCTGTGCACGGGCATTCCGAAAGAGCGTCAGTTCCACTACGACGCGATCGGTGCCGGCCACTACGGCATCTTCTCGGGCCGGCGCTGGCGCGAGAAGGTCTACCCGACGGTGCGCGAATTCATCGCGAACCATCAAGACGATGCCGCGCCGAAGAAGCGTGCAGTCAAGGCGATTGCTGCACCCGCCAAACGAAGCGCCGCGCCGAAGGCGGCGTCCGCCGCCAAGAAGGCCGTGCGCCGCGCGCGATAAAGCCGTGACTTCGAGCGACCGCGCCGCGCTCGCGGCGGCGCTCGATGCAGCGCTGCCGCAGACGCAGTGCACACGCTGCGGTTATCCCGACTGCCGCGCTTACGCCGAGGCGATGGCGGCCGGCGAAGCCGCGATCAACCAATGCCCGCCTGGCGGTGTCGAGGGCATCGCACGGCTGGCGCGGATGACCGGCATGCCGGTGCTTCCGCTCAATCCCGCCAACGGCCTCGAAGCGCCACGCCAGCTCGCCGTGATCGACGAAGCCTGGTGCATCGGCTGCACGCTGTGCATCAAGGCCTGCCCGGTCGACTGCATCGTCGGCGCACCCAAGCAGATGCACACCGTGATCGACGTTCAATGCACCGGCTGCGAGTTGTGTTTGCCGGCCTGCCCGGTCGACTGCATCTCGCTCGTGCCCCAGACCGGCGAGCGCACCGGCTGGGCGGCGTGGAGCGAGCCGCTGGCATCCGCTGCCCGCGAGCGATATGGCTTCCGCCAGTTCAGGGTCGAGCGCGAAAGGATCGAAGCCGAGCAGCGGCTCAACCAGATGTCGCCGAGCCGAACCCTGCCGCCATGAACGACACCAACGTCGCCCGCTTCTTCGCCACGCTGCGCGCCGCCAACCCGAGCCCGCAGACCGAGCTCGAGTACACCAGCGTGTTCGAGCTGCTGGCCGCGGTGCTGCTGTCGGCACAGGCCACCGACGTCGGCGTGAACAAGGCGACCCGGCGCCTCTTCCTCGTCGCCAACACGCCGGCGCAGATCGTCGCACTCGGCCTGGACGCGCTCACCGAACACATCCGCACGATCGGTCTGTTCCGCAACAAGGCGAAGAACCTGCTCGAAACCAGCCGCATCCTCGTCGAACAACACGGCTCGCGGGTGCCGCGCACGCGCGAGGAGCTCGAAGCGCTGCCCGGTGTCGGCCGCAAGACCGCCAACGTGGTGCTCAACGTGGCCTTCGGCGAGCCGACGATGGCGGTCGACACGCACCTGTTTCGCCTCGGCAACCGCACCGGCCTGGCACCCGGCGCCACACCACTCGCCGTGGAGCAGAAGCTGCTCGAACGCATCCCCGCCGAATTTCTGGTCGACGCGCACCACTGGCTGATCCTGCACGGCCGCTACGTCTGCCAGGCGCGCCGGCCGCTGTGCGAGCAGTGCAGCGTGCTGAGTTGTTGCGATGCCGGCCCGCGGCTGCTCGCAGAACGTGGCATCTCACCGCTCATGTCGTAAGAGCGCACAAAGCGCTGTTCTCCGACCGAGCGACGTTTCATAATTCCTCATGGGTGAGCAAGAAGACCTGCAAGTGATTTCCGGGCGCCTCGAGCGCGGCGAAATCGACAGCGCCCAGTTCCTCGAACAGTTCACGCGTTTCGTCGCCACCCAGATCGGTTGCTCGCGTGCCGGCGTGCGGGTCTTCGTCGACAACGCCGAAGGCCGTGCGCTGCGCAGCGTGGCGATGTTCGACGCGGTGCAGGACCGCATGGTCACCGCCATCGACATGCAGGGTGCCGGCAGCGGCCCCTACTTCGAGCACCTGCTGCGCGATGGCTTCGTCTCGGTGCCCGAAGCGCAGGCCGACCCGATCATGGCGGTCTTCATGCCCGGCTACCTCGTGCCCTCGGGCGTGGTGTCGATGATGGACATGTGCTTCGCCGTCAACGGCGAACTGTTCGGCACCTTCAGCTGCGAGCAGCTCGGCACGCCCGTCGAATGGTCGCAGCGCCAGCTGCAGTCGCTGCGCAAGATCTCGGCGCGCGCCAGCCTCACGCTGATGCACGTCGTCAGCGCCACGGTCGACACCGCCCCCGGCGCGCTGTGGGAAACCAGCACGCCGAACCGGTTGACGACGATGCCGATGCCGCTCGACCTGATCGACATCAAGGACCCGGGCGCGCCAGCAGCACCCGACTCGAATAGCTGACCGCACCGGGCCAATCGGCCGCGCCCGGTGGTTGTGAATCGCTCCCTTGCAGCCATTGCGCCGCGCTGATCCAGCCGGCATGGCCCACCACACAAGGCGGCGATGCGGCGGCATGCAATTCGGCCAGCAACGAGCCGCAGCGCGACAGCAATCGCGAGACTGATTCGCCGCCGCCCGGGGCGTGGTCGGCGAAGGCTTCGCACCATGCACCCACCGCGTCGGCCCCGATCGCATCCCAGGGCCGCCCGTCCCATTCGCCGAAGTCCATTTCGTTCAGGCGCACGTCGATGCGGTGTTGCCAGCCCCAGCCGGCGAGAACACGACCGACGCTTGCCGCACGCTGCAGGCTCGAGGTGAGCACCACGCGCGCCGCGCCGTGCTGGCGAGCCCAGCGGCGAATCCGGTGCGCCAGGCGCCTGGCCTTGCGGCGGTCGACCCGCACGTCGGTGCGGCCGATGCATCGACCCGCAACTTCCTTCGGCCGGGGATGGCGCCAAACCACCAGGCCGCTCGAAAGCTCCATCAGGCGCCCGCCACGCCCAACCACGCCAGCAAGGCCAGCAACTCGGTGAGTTGTTGCGTGGCGCCGAGCGTGTCGCCGGTGTAGCCGCCGAGCCGCTGGCGGAACCAGCGCGCGCACCATGCCGCCGCGCCGGCCACGAACAGCAGACCGAGCACGACTGCGGGCAACACCGCCGGTTCGTCCCAGCGCTGCGCAGCGCCCACCAGCGCGGTGCACAACAACAGCACCCAGCCCAGCGCCACTGCGAGCCCGGCGCGCGAGATGCGCTGCGCCAGCGGCTTGGCCTTGGCGTGCTCGATGTCGCCCGCATACGGCAGCCAGCGGATCAGCGCGACAGCGGCCGCACGGCTGGCGGCGTGGGCGAACAACAAGGCCGGCACCGCCAGCACGAGCGGCAAGGCCGTCAGCGTGGCGGCCTTCAACCCGAGCATCACGACGAGCCCGACCGCGCCGTACGTGCCGATGCGCGAATCCTTCATGATCAGCAGCGCGCGCTCGCGGCCGATGCTTGCGCCACCGCCGAGCGCATCGCAGGTGTCGGCCCAGCCGTCTTCGTGGAACGCGCCGGTCAGCCACAGCGTCGCCGCCATCGACAAGCCGACCGCCACCGCCGGCGGGAACAGCACCTGTCCCAGCACCAGCACGAGCGCCGCCACCGCGCCCACCAGCAGCCCGACCGCCGGGAAGTGGCGCGCGCTCTGGTTCAACCACTCGGGCTCGAAGCCGACCCAGCGTGGCGCCGGCAGCCTGGTCAGGAACTGCAGCGCGACGAAGAAGAGCCGCAGTTCGTGGATCACGGTGCCTCGCGCGTCGACACACCGGCCGACTCGAAACTCGCCATCTCGTTCAGCAACAGCGCGGCGCTGGCGATCAACGGCCAGGCCAGCACCGCGCCCGAGGCTTCGCCGAGGCGCAGGCCAAGGTCGAGCACGGCCTGCACGCCGAGGTGGTCGAGCATCAGGCGGTGCCCGGCCTCGTTCGAGCGGTGCGCGAACACGCAGTAGCCGAGCAGCTCGGGCGCGAGCATCGCCGCCACCAGGATCGCCGCCCCGGCGATGAAGCCGTCGACGACCACGAGCCGGCGTTCGCTGGCGGCCTGCAATGCAGCGCCAGCCATCATCGCGATCTCGAAGCCGCCGAAGGCAGCCAGCGCTTCGAGTGGTGCCTGTGCGCCCGGGTGGCGCTGCAACACGGCCCGCAGCACGACACGCTTGTGCGCGAGGCCGGCGTCGTCCAGGCCCGTGCCACGGCCGACACACGCGGCGATGTCGGCGCCCGACAAACGCGCCAGCAACAGCGCCGCGCTCGAGGTGTTGCCGATGCCCATCTCGCCGAGCAGCACCACGTTGCCGGGCAAGGCGCGCACGACATCACGCCCGCTGCGGATCGCGGCGGCGCACTGGGCCGCCGTCATCGCATCGCCCTGCGAGGCATCGGCCGTGCCGGGGCCGATCTTGCAGTCGAGCAGGCCGGGGCGCGGCGCGAACTCGTGGCGCACGCCGGCGTCGATCACGGTGAGCGCCAGCCGGTGCTGGCGCGCGAGCACGCTGACCGCGGCACCCCCTGCACAAAAATTTTCGACCATCTGCCAGGTCACGTCGCTCGGGTAGGCCGACACGCCCTGGGCCGCGAGGCCGTGGTCGGCCGCGAACACCAGCACCTGCGGGGCACGCAACACCGGCTGCTCGGTCTGCTGCACCAGGCCGATCTGCAGCGCCAGCGCTTCGAGCCGGCCGAGTGCGCCCTGCGGCTTGGTCTTGTGGTCGAGCCGGTGCTGCAGGCGTTGTGCAAGAGCAGCGTCGGCCACCGGCGCGATGGCCGGGATCAGGTCGTTCATGGGTGTCCTTCGATGAGCCGCTGCAGCGAGCCGGGCTCGAAGCGGGCGTCGATGAAATCTGCCAGGCCGTCGAACACGGCGTCGAGCGCACGAATTTCGGCGCCGAACAGCGCGCGCATCACGTCTGCCGATTCGAACAGGCCGTGCGCGTACACACCCAGCACCGGGCCATGCTGCCAGCCGATCGGCTCGCCGTCGTCGTTGCGCAAGGCGACCAAGGCAGCCGAGTCGGCGTCGGTGCGGCCGCAGCGGATTTGATAGCCGTCGAAAGACAAGCCGGCGAGCGCGGACCAGTCACCCTCGGGCGCACTGAAACGCGCACGCGTGCGCCGCAACGTCTTGCCGGGCTCGAAATGCGTGTCGATCGGCAGCAGCGCCAACCCGTCGCTTGCGCCACCCGAATGGCCTTCGAGGCGATGCGGGTCGCGCAGGTGGCGCCCCAGCATCTGCAGGCCGCCACAGATGCCGAGCACCCGCCCTCCCCGTGCGGCGTGGGCTTGCACGGCATCGAACAAAGCTTGCGCGCGCAGCCACGCGAGGTCGGTGCCGGTGTGCTTGGAGCCGGGCAGCACGATCCAGTCGGCAGCGTCGAGGTCGGCCACGGTTCGAGCCCAGCTCAGGCGAACGCCCGGGCAGTGGCGCAGCGTCTGGAACTCGTCGAGGTTGCTGATCTGCGGGAACGCGACGACCGCGATGCGAAGGCCACTTCGCACACCGCTCGCCGTTTCGTCGAACACGCCGTCTTCTTCCGGCAGGCCGTGGCCGCGCCACATCGGCAGCACCGCGAGCGTGGGCACGCCGGTGAGCTGCTGAAGTTGCTGCGGGCCGGGTGCCAGCAGTGCGGCATCACCTCTGAACCGGTTCAGCACATAACCCCGGATCAGCGCGCGTTCTTCAGGCGGCAGCAACTGGTGCGTGCCGTAAAGATGCGCAAAGGCGCCGCCGCGGTCGATGTCGCTCACGAGCAGGCACGCGGCACGTGCGTGCAAGGCCGTGCGCATGTTGACGTAGTCGCTGGTGTGCAGGTTGATCTCGGCCGGCGAGCCCGCCCCTTCGATCACGACCACGTCGTTCTCGCTCATCAATGCGTCGAGCGCCTCTCGTGCGAACGGCCACAGGCGCTCGCTGCGTTCGCGCCACGGCACTTCTGCGAGGTCGGCGCGCACCCGGCCCATCACGATCACCTGGCTCGTGGTGTCGTTCTCGGGCTTGAGCAGCACCGGGTTCATGCGCACCTCGGGCGCGGCCCGCGCGGCCAAGGCCTGAAAGTACTGCGCGCTGCCGATCTCGCCCATCGAGCCGTCCAGGCACGGCACGACGCGCGCGTTGTTGCTCATGTTCTGCGCCTTGAAGGGCGCGACCTTCAAGCCCTGGCGCGCATACCAGCGGCACAGCGCCGTCGCGAGCCAGCTCTTGCCGGCGCCGCTCGTCGTGCCGAGCACCATGACGGCACGCGCTGTCATGCCCAGGCCGCCTTCACCCCGATGGCGAGCATCACCACGGCGACGCAGACCCACGCCGCCCTGGTCGCCAGCCGCAGCGCCCGCGCGACATGCAGCGCGCCGGGTGATGGCGCTCGCGCGTTGAGCGTGTACACGCCGGGTTTGCGCAAGCGCACACCCAGGCGCAAAGCCATCGCCCCCATCGGCCAGCCGCCATTGGGTGACGGCGTGTGCCGCGCTTCAGCCCGCAGCGCGCGCCAGTTGCCCTGCTGCAGCGGCGGGCGCAGCAGGATGGCCGTCAGCCGCGCCGGCAACCACGACAGAACATCATCGGCGAGGGCGCTCCACTTGCCAGCCCATTCCCAGCGGCCGCGGTAACCCCACATCGCGTCGAGCGTGTTCGCGAAGCGGTACACGGCCGCACCCGGCAGGCCGGCCAGCGCGTACCAGAACAGCGGCGCGACGAGCGCGTCGTTCAGGTTCTCGGCCAGGCTTTCGATCGCGGTCTCGCGCACCGTGTCGGCGTCGAGCGCATTCACGTCACGGCTGACGATGCGGGCGAGCCGCGCGCGCCCGGCCTCCAGGCTGTGGGCCAGCCCCGTGTCGACGGCAGCCACTTCGTCGCGCAGCATGCGCCACGAGAACGTCGGCTTCAGCAGCAGCGCCAGCAGCGGCGCGGCGAACCAGGGCGACGGCGCCATCAGTTGCGTCTGCGCGGCCCAGGCCGCCCACGCGATGGCGCCGGCGAACACGAGCCAGACCAGCGCACCGCCGATGAACGCCCACGCCGCCGAGGCCTGCGACAGCACACGCCCGAACGGCGCGAGCAGCGAGCCCAGCCACGCGACCGGGTGCCAGGCGCTGCGCGGCTCGCCGAAGCGCAAGTCGAGCGCCCAGGCCAGCAGCAGCGCGATCACGAGCGTCACCCGAGCACCAGGGATTGAAAGACGAACTCCGTCGGCGCCCACGGCGGCACCGACGCCACGCGGCGCTGCGCGGCGTTGTGCAGCGGCAGGTCCTGCGCAAAACCGGGGCCGCCAAAAACGAAGGTGTGGAACTCGCCGTCTTCGCCGCACGGGCACACGCCTTCGGGCAGGCGCGCCAGGAATGCGGCGTCGTAGTCGACACCGCAAAAGCCTGCGTCGAGCCAGCGTGTGTCGACGCACACAGTGCGCGCGCGAATGCCGCGCGCGACGATCTCTTGCGCGACTGCCGCACGCGTCTGGCCCCAGAGCGGGAACACGGCGACGAGCCCGGCACCTCCGCACTCGGGTTCGATCCAGTCGCGGTGCGCCGCCAGGTCGATGTCACCGAACACCATGTGCGTGTGGCCGCTCGCGCGCAGGCCTTGCAGCGCCGCGCCGAAGGCCTGCGCGTACTCGCCCGGCACCACGTTCACAGGCAGCCAGGCAGCGCCGATGGCGTGCACCTGGGCTTCGATCAGCGCTGGCGGCAACGCGTGCGACTGGCTCGTGCCGTCGGCATCGCACATGGTCACGAAGGTGCGCACGTCCAGCCCTTGCTCGCGGGCGCGCAGCCAGGCCAGGCACGAGTCCTTGCCGGCGCTCCAGCTGATGGCGGCGCGGGTGTTCATCGGCCTCACAGATCCAGGTGAGGCACGGCGATCCAGCGCGACTCGAACGGCACGATGCGGATCGCGCCGCCGAACACGTTCACCAGCACCGCGTGCAGCGCCGGGTCGTCGCGCACGCCAACGGCGGCGATGCGGCCGGCCTCCATCACCACCAGCCGATCGGCGAGCAGCGCCAGGGACAGGTCGTGCAACACGCTGACGACCGCGATGCCGGCGCGCACCTGGCGCTGCACGAGACGCACCAGCGCCACCTGGTGCGGCGGGTCGAGGTGGGTCGTAGGCTCGTCCAGCAACAACCAGGGCGCGTCGACCGCGAGCGCGCGCGCCAGCAGCACCCGCTGGCGCTCGCCGCCCGACAGTTCATGCAGCCGGCGTTGTTGCCAGAGCGTGCATTCGGCGTCGGCCATCGCCTGGTCGACGCGCGCTTCGTCGGCCGCGGTCGGTGCGGTGAACAGCCCGAGCCGTGGCAGCCGACCGAGGTGCACGACCTCACGCACAGTGAGCTCGCCGCTGGCTTCGCCCTGCTGCGCCAGCCACGCCATCTGCATCGCCCGCTCGCGCGGCGGCCAGTGGGCGAGCGGCTTGCCGTTCAGCTGCACCACGCCGGCATCGGGTTTCTGCAAACCGGCGAGCACCCGCAGCAGCGTCGACTTGCCCGCGCCGTTGGGGCCGACGATCGCGGTCCAGCCCGGCTGCAGCGCCAGGCTCACGCGCTGCAAGGCCTGGGTGCTGCCGAGCCGCACGCTGAGACCGGTGGCCGAGAGCTGCGTCGTCATGACACCCGCCTGCGGTGCAACAACCAGATCAGGTAACCGCCGCCCAGCAGGGCGGTGAGCACCCCGACCGGCACTTCCTGCGGCGCGATCAGGGTGCGTGAGAGCACGTCGGCCATCAGCAGCAGCGTGCCGCCGGCCGGGGCACTCGCCACCAGCGTGAAACCGTGCGGGGCCGGCGCGAAGCGGCGCACCAGGTGAGGCGCCACCAGGCCGACGAACGCGATCAGGCCCGACTGCGACACCGCCAGGCCGGTCGCCAGCGCCAGCGCGGTCACGAGGGCGAGCCGGATGCGCGGCAACGCCAGGCCGAGGCTGAGCGCGCTGTCGACACCGAGCGTCAGCGCGTCGAGCGTGCGCGCCAGGCGCCAGCCCAGCGGCAGTGTCAGCACAAGACCGATCGCCAGCGCGACACAACTGCTCCAGCCGAGAAAGCCTGTGCTGCCGAGCAGAAAAGCCTGCTTGCCCCGCAGCGTGTCGGGGGCGGCACTCGTGACCAGGTCGTTGACCGCCGAGAGCACCACGCCGACCACGACGCCGGCCAGCAACAGGCGTGTGGTCTGCTGCGCGCCGCGGGCCAGCGTGAGCGTGAGCAGCACGCCACCCAGCGCCCCGACGAAGGCCGCGCCGACGAGGCCGAAGCGCGCCAGTGCATCGACTGTCGCGAGGCTGATCGCGTGGCCGCCGAGCGCGCTGCCGGCCAGCACCAGCACGACCCCGAGCGACGCGCCCGACGCGCCGCCGAGCAGGTAGGGGTCGGCCAGCGGGTTGCGGAACAGGCCTTGCGCGATGGCGCCGGCAAGGCCGAGCAAGGCCCCCGTCAACCACGCGCCGAGCGTGCGCGGCGCGCGGATCTCGCCGATGATGAGTGCGCCGTCCGGGCCGCGCCAGGTTTGCAGCAATTGCTGCAGCGACCAGCCTTCGCTGCCGGCCGCCAGACCCGCGAGCAAGAGCAGCAGCGTGATCACTGCCAGGCCGATGGCGAGACGGCGGCGGCGCTGGCGGTCGGCGTCCGACATCAGCGCACTTTCGAGATCACGACGAGGCAGTCGGCCAGCGCCAGCGCCGCTTCGCCCATGCGCGGGCCGGGGCGGATCAGCAGCTCGTAGCGCTCGAGCCCGAAGCCGCAGCTGTGCCCGCGCTGAAGTGCACGCAGCGTGGACCAGCCAGGGCGTTTGGGCATCTCGGCCAGGTTGCGGTCGTTGGCCATGACGATGTCGGGCTGCAGGCGCACGATGTATTCCGGGTTCAGCTTCGGGAACGGCCCGAGCTCGGCCGGCACCGCATTGGCCAGGCCGAGCCGCGCCAGCGTCTCGCCGATGAACGAGCCTGCGCCCGCCGCATACGGCGTGGCGTCGACTTCGAAGTAGACACGCTGGCCGCGCAACGCGGCCGGCACACGCTCGGCCGCCGTGCGCGTGTCGCGCTCGATCGCGGCCCAGACCCGTTCGGCCTCGGCCGGCATGCCCAGCATCTGTGCCAGCAGCGCGAGGCTGCGTTTCACGTCGGCGTGGTCGCGGGCCTCGATCACCAGCACTTTCAGGCCCAGGCTTTCGAGGCGGTCGATCACGCGCGCCGAAGTCGAGAGCAGCACCACGTCCGGCCGCAGCGCGACGATGCGTTCGATCTGGGCGTCGTCGATGCCACCGAGCTTGGGCAAACCGATCACGCTGGCCGGCGAGTTCGAAAATCGATCGGTGCCGACCAGCCGCGCGCAGGCACCGAGCGCGCACACGCTCTCGGTCAGCGAAGGCAGCAGGCTGACGATGCGCTGCGGCGGCGCGGCCAGCACGAGCGTGGCGCCGCGGTCGTCCTTCAGCGTGATCTGCGCCGCCACGGCGAGCGGCCACAGCAGCACGGCCAACGTGGCGGCTCGGGCGAACAGGCGCTTCATGCGTTGCCTCGTTTGATCGGCACCTCGATGCCGGCCACCATCATCGTCACGTTCGTGCAGACCGCTGCGACCGATTGGTGCAACCAGCCGAGCCCGTCGACAAAAGCGCGCGCCCCGGGCGACATCGGCGAGACACCCATGCCGATCTCGTTCGAAACGAGCAGCACCGGGCCGCGCGCGCCGCGCAGTGCGGCGCACAAGGACTCACGTGCATCGGCCCACTCGGTCGAAGGCAGCGCCGCACCGCTCACCGGCATCACCAGGTTGGTCCACCACAGGGTCAGGCAATCGATCAGCACGAGGCGGCCCGGCGCGCTGTGCTCGCGCAAGGCGCCGGCCAGGTCGAGCGGCACCTCGAGCGTGGCCAGGCCGGGCACGTGCGAGGCCCGATCGGCCTGATGGCGCTGGATGCGCGCGCGCATCTCGTCGTCGAGCGCGAGCGCCGTGGCGAGCAGCAGCGCCGACTGCCCGGGCTGCGCCAGCCAGGCGACAGCCCGCGCTTCGGCGCAGCGCGACTTGCCGCTGCGCTGGCCGCCGAGGATCAGCTCATGCGCGGCCATGGGCATGGCTCACAAACCGCGGCCGTCGAAGCGCACGCCGATCCAGGCCTGGCGGCCCAGCGACTGGTAGTCGCGGGTCGGTTCGTAGTCACGCCCGGTGGCGTTCAGCAGCTTCGCTTCGAGTTGCCACTGCGGCGCGAAGCGCCAGCGGGCACGCAGGTCGAGCGTTTCGTAGCTGCCCAGGCGCTTGTTGCCGTCGGGCCGCGCGCCGACCGCGAGCACGGCGGCGCCGACGCTGTACGGCCCCATGTCGTAATCGGCGCTCAGGCTTTCCTGGTGTGCCGCGCGTCGGTTCAGCCGGGTCTTCGCGTCGAGGTCTTGCGCGTCGAGCACGTCGAGCACGGCGGCGAGGCGCAGGTTGCCGAAGCGGTGCGAGCCCGACAGCGTGGCGCCCTGCATGCGCGCGTTGCCGATGTTGCGGGCGCAGCCGAAGGCATAGGCCGGATCGGCCGGGCAGTTAGGCGGTGTCGGGTCGGACTCGTAGGCGATCAGGTCGCGCACGCGGTTGCGGTACACCGTGGCGGAGAGTTCGCTGCCGGCCTCGCGCCAATTCAAGCCGAGCTCGACACTGCGACCGCGCTCGGCGGTGATGCTCGCGACGCCGTAACCGGGGTAGTACAGGTCGTTGAAACTCGGTGCGCGAAAGGTGTTGCCGGCGAGTGCTCGCACGCGCAGGTTCTTCACGATCTCCGTGCTCCAGCCGAGGCGCCCCGTCGTGTTGTTGCCGTAGACCGAGTTGTTGTCGTGGCGCACGTCGGCCTGCAGCACATGCGCGCCGAACGCGCCGGTGTAGCCGAGCACCAGGGCGTTGTTGTCGCGTTTCACGTTGGCGACATAGTCTTCGCCCTGGGCCTTCTCGATCAGGTGTTCGAAGGCGAACACGAGCTGCTGGCCGGCCAGCGGCGTCCAGGCGTTCTGCCAGGTGAACTGGTCGCGCTTCGTGCGGTAGCGCGACTTCACCGTGCCGCCGCTGAGCAGGTCGTCGTTGTTGTGCGCGATCTGTGCGCTCGTCGTCCACGCCGACGTGATCTCGCCGCGGTAGTCGAGCGAGAGCACGTCGTTCTTCAGCTTGCCGCGGAAGTCGGGCGTGGCGTCCTGGTTGAAACCGTTGGAGGCGAGGAACTCGCTGGCGTCGTATTGCGAGTCGAGGCGGCTCTGGTTCAGGCTCAGGCCGACGCGGTGGCCGGCCACCGGCGTGTAGCCGAGCTTGAACAAGGCGCTGTCGCGCTTGTAGCCGTCGCGATCGGGGTTGTAGTTGCCGAACTGGTCGCCGGGCTTCAGGGTTGAAACGCCGCGGCTGCTGTCGCGCGCCAGCGAAACGGCGTAGTCGAAACCCTGCTGCGCGCCGCTGACGCCGAGGCCGGCTTCATAGGAGCGATAAGAGCCCACGGCCGCGTTGGCACTGATGCGCGGCCCGCCTTCACCGCGTTTGGTGAAGATCTGCACCACACCGCCCACCGCGTCGGCGCCGTACAGGCTGGAGCCCGGCCCACGCAGCACTTCGATGTGGTCGACCTGGGCCAGGCTGATGCCCTCGAACTGGGCCTGGCCGAGCGTGGCCGAGCCGATGCGCACGCCGTCGATCAGCACGACCACGCTGTTCGATGCCGCACCGCGAATGAAGGTGCTGGAACTCTTGCCCGGGCCGCCGTTGCGGCCGAGCTGCAGGCCGGCTTCGCGGCGCAGCAGGTCCTCGACCGAATCGGCGGTGCTGGCGCGGATGCGTTCGGCATCGATCACGACCACGTCGGCAGTGACACGCTCGAGCGGCTGCGGTTCGCGGCTGCCGCTGACGACGATGGGTTGCAGGGTGGTCTGCGCCGACGCTGAATGTGCAAAAGCAGCGAGCAGGCACAGGCACAGCGGACGGATGGAAGCCCGGGGCGCACGCGGCGCCGAAAGGAAGGAACTCATGAGTGGTGGATCCGGAACAAATGCAAACCACCCGCTTCCCCGCGGGTGCCTGCGATATGAGCGCGGCCTTGTGGCCGCACCCGCGTGTTGGCCGGTATCCGGGCTGGCGGAACGACCCTGGCGACCTTCCCGAAAGCGCGAGCCTTCAGTGGTGTGTGCGCAAGAGCTGAAGCGGTCTCCGTGAAGAGGCTCGCTTCGTCCGCCGTACCGTTGCGGGGGCAGCGCAGATTCGGTCGCCACGCGGGGCCGCGTGACTTCCTTCTGCTTCCCGTTTAACTGTGTCGACATGAACGCCGACACGGGCACCAACGCTGCCATTGTAAACAGGGGCGCCGCCTACAATCTGCGCTCTCGCCACGCCAGAGCCACGCCATGTCGAAGATCGAAGCCCTCGCCGACCGGGTTGAACGCCTGCTGCTGCGGCACGACGAACTGCAGCGCACCAACGCGCTGCTCGAACAGCAGCTCGGCGCCGTGACCCACGAACGCGACAACCTGCGCTCGCGCCTGAACGCTGCGCGCAGCCGCATCGACGCGCTGCTCGAACGCCTGCCGATCGAGCAGGCCCCCGACAGCAACGCGCTCACCGAGCCCGACGCCACCGGGAGCACGACATGAAGCAGATGGAAGTCACGATCCTCGGGCAGAGCTACATCCTGGGCTGCCCCGACGGTGGCGAGGTCGCGCTGCTCGAAGCCGTCAGCAATGTCGACAAGGAAATGAGCGCGATCCGCGACGGTGGCAAGGTCAAGGCACGCGAGCGCATCGCCGTGCTGGCCGCGCTGAACCTGGCGTATGCATTGGCAGGACGTCCGCCGGCGCGTGTGGCGGCGTCGGCAAGCGGTGCTGAAAGCACGGGGGCCGAGGTCGACATCGACGCGCTGATCCGGCGCCTCGACCGGGCCCTCGGCGCCGATGGTCAATTGCTGTGAGCGGCGCGTCTCACGCGTAGAATGAAATCGTCCGTCGCATTCGCGTGAGCTTTATATTTCCTTGAACCGATGCTCTGACGAGCAAGGGCTTGGAACATCGCTCGGTTGGTGTGATCGTCTCGCGTCAGATGAACCCGAAGCCCGGCTGACCTCGCCCACCTGAACTGCCTGGGTTCAGGAATGCGGCTCACGGTTCGCGGCGGACACCTTATTCGAAGAAGCTCGGAACTACCGAAGCGTGGCCACACGCTCGCAGCAGGGGGCAACGATGTACTGGCTGATGAAGAGCGAGCCCTCCGAGTGCTCGATCGACGATCTCGCCGAAGCGCCGGCGCAAACCGTGCCCTGGGTCGGGGTGCGCAACTACCAGTCGCGCAATTTCATGCGCGACGACATGAAGGTCGGCGATGGCGTGTTGTTCTACCACTCCAGTTGCCCCGAGCCGGGTGTCGCCGGCCTCGCCACCGTGGCGAGCAACGCCTACCCCGATGAAACCCAGTTCCTGCCACGCAGCCCCTACTTCGACCCGCGCTCGGGCCACGCCGCGCCACGCTGGGTGCACGTCGACGTGAAGCTGCTGCGCAAGACGCGCCTGCTCTCGCTCGCCCAGATGCGCCTGGCGCCCGAGCTCGCCACGATGCAGGTGCTGCGGCGTGGCAACCGGCTCTCGATCACGCCGGTCACGCCCGACGAATGGTCAGCCGTGCTCGCCTTGCTGGGGCCTGGATGAGCTTTTTGACCGAAGGCTCCGGGCTGGGTTGGCAGATCATCGTCGAGTTGTTGTTGCTGGGTTCGATCACCGGCTTTCTCGCCGGCCTGCTCGGCATCGGCGGCGGCATGCTGATGGTGCCCTTCGTGACGCTGCTGCTGTCGTCGAAGGCGGTGCCGCCGCAGTATGTGGTGAAGATGGCGGTGGCCACCTCGCTCGCAACCATTCTCTTCACGTCGATCTCGTCGGTGCGGGCCCACCACCAGCGCCGCGCGGTGCGCTGGGACGTGGCGCGCCTGCTCGCGCCCGGCATCGTGCTTGGCTCGCTGATCGGTGCACAGATCGCGAAAGCCCTGCCCTCGCAGGCATTGGCCCTGCTGTTCGCCGTGTTCATCAGTTCGTCGGCCACCCGCACATTTCTGAAGAAGGCGCCGAAGCCGGCACGGCAGCTGCCCGGCACGGCCGGCATGCTGGGCGCCGGCGGCGTGATCGGCACGCTTTCGGCACTGGTCGGTGCCGGTGGCGCTTTTGTGTCGGTGCCTTTCATGACCTCGCGCAACGTGCCAATCCACAACGCGGTGGCCACCTCGGCCGCACTCGGCATGCCGATCGCCCTGGGCGGAACGGTGGGCTACGTTTATGCGGGCTGGTTCCTGCCCGACATGCCGGCCGGGACGCTCGGGTTCATCTACGTGCCGGCGTTGTTGACGATTGCCGCGGCCAGCGTGCTCACGGCGCCGCTGGGCGCCCGCGCCGCGCACCGCCTCAACGTGGAACAGCTGCAGCGTGCCTTTGCTGTGCTGCTGTACGCGCTGTCGGGCTACATGGTCTACAAGGCGTTCAACGGCTGACCCGTTGGCCCCGGCCGGCGTTCAGGTCGTGCCGAGTTCGAAGCGGATGCTCGCCAGCGCCACATGGTTGCCACCGCGCTTCTGCGCCTCGGCCAACGCCAGTTCGGCCGCGTCCATCAGTTCGTCTTCGGTGTGCGCGGTGTGCGGAAAGCTGGCCACACCCATCGACACGGTGAAGCCGAGATCGCGCCCGTCGAGCACGACGATCTGTGTTGCGCACTGACGCCGCAGCCCTTCCATGCGCGAATGCGCGGTGGCCAGGCCCACACCCGAGAGCAGTACCGCGAAACGGTCTTCATCCAGGCGGCACGAAGCGTCCATGGCGCGCGTGTTGCCCCGCAGCAGACGGCCAAGCGCCTCGAGCACGCGGGTTCGGGCTTCATTGCCGAGCGCGCGCACGGCATCGGGCGACGGATCGAGCGCGATCGATACCAACGCGAACTCGCGGTGCTCGCGCGACGACAGGTCGACCTCGCGGCGCAACTGGTCGTCGAAGTGCCAGCGCAGGTACAGGCCGGTGGTGCCGTCGCGCAGCGATTGGTCCTGCGTCTCGACCCGCAACTGCTCGGCGCTGACCTGTTGTTGTTCGATCTGTGCAAGCGCCTGCGCCAGTTGCTGCTCACGCTGCAGCGTGGCGGTGTTTTCGACCCACACCGAAAGAAGGTGCGGCGACGCGCCATCGAGCCGCGGAATCACCACCCGCGTGACGCTGAACTCGCGTTTGTGGCCCTGGCTTTCGAGGCGGTGCTCGCTGAGCGTGGCGCTGGTCTGCGCCAGGGCGGCTTGCTCGGCGCTGCGCAAGGCCGCTGCCGGGCCGGGTGGCAGAAGGTCCGCGTCGGTCAGGCCCACCAGCTCGTCGGCGGGGCGACCGAGCAAGTCGGCCATGCGCCGGTTGACGTGCAGATAACGCCCGTGTGCGGTGTCTTTCAGCGCCAGGAGCACGTCGACCCGGTCGAGCATCTCGAACAACACGCCGCCGAGCGCAGAGGAATCGGCGCCCATCGCGGCTGAAAGCTGGCGCGCCAAATCAGTGCGCGCCAGCGGGGTGGACGTTGTCGACTCGATCATGAACTCCACGTTTTCGGGGTGCCAGGCGGTGCCTGCGACGCCGCTGTTTTGATCTTGGTCTTGGGCACCCGCGTTGGCAAGCGCAGCGCGGGAAAAACGCGACGTAACCCCCTAATTTGATGAAATGTTCACGCCCATTTTTTTCCAGCCACCACAACGGGCCCGGCGCGCCTGCCCGCGCCGCTCGAAAACGGTGCTTCAGACCGGCTCGGCAAGCCCCGTCCTGATGCGCGCTGGCACGGGATTCGCATTCGTTCCGCAAAACGGTGCAGGCCTCAAGGGTGAGGCCTGCGCGTTCGTGGAGACTTTTCGATGTCGACGTTCGGGACTTTTCTGAAGGCGGGGCACGCCCCAACGCTGTTCGCCGCGTTTCTGTATTTCACGTTTTCCTGCTGCATCTGGGTGCTCAACGGTGCCATGGCGCCTTTCATCAGCGAGTCGTTTCAACTCACGCCGTCGCAGAAAGGCCTGATGCTGTCGATTCCGATCTTCGCCGGCGCGTTGATGCGCTTTCCGCTGGGGGTGCTGGCGCAGTACATCGGACGCAAGAAGGCCACGCTGGTCGAGATGGGGCTCATCGTGGTGGCCATGTTGTACGGTTTTTTCATGGTCAAGAGCTTCAACGACCTGCTGGCGATGGGCGTATTGCTGGGCATTGCGGGTGCCAGCTTCGGGGTGGCGTTGTCGCTCGGTTCGGGCTCCTTCCCCGCGCGCCACAAGGGCCTGGCGATGGGCCTGGTCGGCGCGGGCAACGTGGGAACGGCACTGTCGGTGCTCGTGGCGCCACCGCTGGCCCAGGCCTTCGGCTGGCAGGCGGTTTATGGTTTTGCAGCCGCCGCCATCACACTGCCGATGATCGTGATGATCGTCTTCGCGCAGGAACCTCCCGATGTCGATGCCCACGCGAGCTTGCGTGAACACGTGGCCTGCCTGTTCGAAAAGGACGGCTGGGCGTTCAGCCTGATCTACGGCGTGACGTTCGGCGGTTTCATCGGCCTGGCGACTTTCCTGCCGACCTACTACTTCGACCAGTTCCACGTGAGCAAGGTGCAAGCCGGGCAGTTGACGATGCTCGCGGCCTTCATGGGGGCGAGCGTGCGCATCTTCGGAGGCTGGATCTCCGACCGCTGGGGTGGCATCAACACGCTCACCGCCGTGCTCGTGGCCGTTGCCATCACGCTGGTCCTGTGCGGCTTGAGCAGCGCCTCGCTGACTCTGACGACGCTGCTCTTCATTCTGTGTTTCGCAGCGTTGGGCGCGGGCAATGGCGCGCTGTTTCAGCTCGTGCCCTTGCGTTGGCCGACGAGCACCGCGGTGGCGGGCTCGATGATCGGCGAGGTCGGTGCGCTCGGTGGCGGCCTGATCCCCAACGCCATGGGCCTTTCGAAACAGTACACCGGCACCTACCTGTGGGGCTTCGGGCTGTTCGCCGTGCTCGCGGCGCTGGCCTTGCTGATGATGCGTCGCATGCAGATCCGCTGGACACGCACCTGGGCCGAGCGCGGCGGGCGCGCTCGCACCTGAAACGCGACGCCCTACTTTGGCAGGAACAACAACCAGTACACGAGCAGCAGGTTGAGCAACGCTGAAGCGGCCAGCAAGATCTTCCACAGCGCCGTCGGGTCGCGTTGAAACATCGGGGTGGCGGGCGGCGCCGACAGCGGCCGCGACGCGCCACGCTCTAGCGCGAGCATCAGCTCTTCGGCCGTCTCGAAACGCAGCTTCGGGTCGCGCGCCACAGCCTTCAGCACGAGGTGATCGAGCCAGATCGGCACGTCGGGCCGCAGCCGTGACAAGGGCTTGGCGTCGCGCCGGTAGCGCATGGTCTGGTAAGGCTCGATCTCGCCATAGGGCAAGTGCCCGGTCAGCAACTGGTACATCGTGACGCCGAGCGCGAACAGGTCGCTGCGCGCGTCGGCACGTGCGCCTTCCCACAGCTCGGGGTTCATGTAGCTCGGCGTGCCGGCATGCAGGTCGCGCTGCTCGGCGGTTTCGTTGCCCGACAGCGCCACGCCAAGGTCGAGCAGGCGCAGTTGCCCGTCTTCGCCGAGGTGCAGGTTGCCGGGTTTCACGTCGCGGTGGATCACGCCCAGGCGGTGCAAGCGGCCGAGCGCACGTGCCGCGGCGAGTGACCAGACCACCACCTCGTTCACCGGCAGGCCACGGGTCTCGCGGCGCGCGGCGAGCTGCTCGAGCGTCTGGCCGCTGTGCCAGTCGTAGAGCAGATAGAACTCGGTCGCATCGGGCACCGCGTGCAGGCGCACGAAGCCTTCCGCCGCGCGGTCGCTGACACGCTCGCTGAGCCACGCTTCATGCGCCAGCATCGCCCGTTCCTGCGGATCGTTGGCGCGTGACGGATGCAGCGTCTTCAATGCCTTGAGCGCACCGCTGGCCGGGTCGCGCACCTGGTAGAGCAGGTGCACGCCGGTGTCGGCCACGAGTGCGGTGACGACGAGGCCGTCGATCGCTTCGCCGACCCGCAAACGGCGCGGCACCGGCAATTGCCGGCTGCTCGACACCGCGTCTTCGAGCCGGCCGCGCGCCAGCCCCTGCACACGCACCACCAGCGCAGTGGCGTTGTCCTGCGTCCCCGCAGCAAGCGCCGCCCGCACGATCGCGTCGCTGGCTTGCTGGGCCGTGCCCTGCAACGCCAGCGCCTGGATCTGGGCCGACGCGAGCGCGCCGTGCACACCGTCGGTCAGCAGCACGAAGGTGTCGCCGAGGTGCAGGTCGCCCTGGAGATAGTCGACACGCACCGCGTCGTCGAGCCCCATGGCGCGGGTGAGCTGGCTGCGCAGGTCGGGGTGGTCGAGCGCGTGATCCTGGGTCAGGCGCCGGCATTCGTCGCCCCGCAGCAGGTAGGCACGGGTGTCACCCACGTGGGCCAGCGTCCAGGTGTGGCCACGTAAGGCGATGGCCGTCAACGTGCTCATCGCCGCGTCGAGGTTGCGGCGGTTGTGGGCCGAGAGCCAGCTGTTGTGTGCACCAATCACGCGGTCGAGCACCACGGTGGTGTCCCAGGTGGCGGGTGCAGCGAAGTAGTCTTCGACCAGCGACATCACGCTGGTCTGCGCTGCCATCAGGCCCTGGCCGCCCGCGGAAACACCATCCGCGATGGCCGTGATGAACCCCAGCGACTCCTCGTGCGGCGCATGGCGCGCGGCGGCAGCGAAGTCTTCGTTGACGGCCCGCGCGGCGCGGTCGGTGGCGTGGCCGATGTCTACGTCGAAGCTCATGAATGTCGGTCACCGTTTCGGTGCAGTGATATTTCGAATGCGATGCACCAAGCAAGATATCTGCCCACAGACGGTGCACTGCTGCACCGCAACATAGCATCTCGGCCCTTGAGCGCTGGCACCCCGCTTGCGTTCCCGAACTCTCAAGGACGCGCGCCCGCGGCCGGAGACTGCCTGATGAAGAAGATGAAGCTCGTGATGATCGGCAACGGCATGGCCGGCGTCCGCACGCTCGAAGAACTGCTGAAGATCGCCCCCGACCTGTACGACATCACCGTGTTCGGCGCCGAACCGCACCCGAACTACAACCGCATTCTGCTCAGCCCGGTGCTGGCCGGCGAACAAACACTGGACGAGATCGTTCTGAACCCGCTCACCTGGTACGAAGAAAACCACATCAAGCTGCACCTGGGCAAGAAGGTCACCGAGGTCGACCGCCGCAACCGCGTGGTGCGCGCTGCCGATGGCACCGAGGAGGAATACGACCGCCTGCTGGTCGCCACCGGCTCGAACCCGTTCATCCTGCCGGTGCCGGGCAAAGACCTGCAAGGCGTGATCGCCTACCGCGACATCGCCGACACCAACACGATGATCGAGACGGCCGCGAAGTACAAACACGCGGTCGTGATCGGCGGCGGCCTGCTCGGCCTCGAAGCCGCCAACGGCCTGATGCTGCGCGGCATGCAGGTGACCGTGGTGCACATCATGCCGTGGCTGATGGAACGCCAGCTTGACGATGTGGCGGGCAAGCTGCTGCAGAAGTCGCTCGAAGACCGCGGCCTGAAGTTCCTGATCGGCGCGCAGACGCAGGAACTGATCGGCGACAAGGATGGGCGGGTGATGGCCGTGCAGTTCAAGGACGGCATGGAGATCCCGGCCGATCTGGTCGTGATGGCCGCCGGCATCCGCCCCAACACCGAACTCGCCATCAAGATCGGCCTGCACTGCGGGCCGCAGAACCGCGGTGGCATCGTCGTCTCCGACACGATGCAGACCATCACCGACCCGCGCATCTACTCGGTCGGTGAATGCGCTGCGCACCGCGGCACGGTGTACGGCCTGGTGGCGCCGCTGTTCGAGCAGGGCAAAGTGTGTGCGACGCACCTGGCCGAGTTCGGCATCGGCCGCTACACCGGCAGCCAGACCAGCACCAAGCTGAAGGTGACCGGCATCGACCTCTTCAGCGCCGGCAACTTCACCGGCGGCGACGACTGCGAAGAGATCGTGATGAGCGACCCCTACGGCGGCGTCTACAAGAAGCTCGTCATCAAGGACGACAAGCTGATCGGCGCCTGCCTGTACGGCGACACGGTCGACGGCAGCTGGTACTTCAAGCTGCTGCGCGAAGGCCGCAAGATCAGCGACATCCGCGACAAGCTGATGTTCGGCGAGTCGAACATCGGCGACGTGGGCCACGAAGGCCACAGCAAGGCCGCTGCCATGCTCGACAGCGACGAGGTCTGCGGCTGCAACGGCGTCAACAAGGGCACGATCTGCAAGGTCATCAAGGAAAAGGGCCTGTTCACGCTCGAAGAAGTGCGCAAGCACACCAAGGCGAGCGCGTCGTGCGGCTCGTGCACCGGCCTGGTCGAACAGCTGCTGATGTTCACCGCCGGCGGCGACTACTCGGCCACGCCGAAGAAGAAAGCGATGTGCGGCTGCACCGACCACAGCCACGGCGAAGTGCGCGAGGCGATCGTCGCGCAGAAGCTGCTGACGATCGACGGCGTCTACAAGGCGCTCGGCTGGCGCACACCCAACGGCTGCTCGAGCTGCCGCCCGGCCGTCAACTACTACCTGATCAGCAGCTGGCCCAAGGAAGCGAAGGACGATCCGCAGTCGCGCTACATCAACGAACGCAGCCACGCCAACATCCAGAAAGACGGCAGCTACAGCGTGATCCCGCGCATGTGGGGCGGCGAGACCACCTCGAGCGAACTGCGGCGCATTGCGGACGCGGTCGACAAGTACAAGATCCCGACCGTCAAGGTCACCGGCGGCCAGCGCATCGACCTGCTCGGCGTGAAGAAGGAAGACCTCGTCAATGTCTGGAAAGACATCGGCATGCCCAGCGGCCACGCTTACGCCAAGGCGCTGCGCACCGTGAAGACTTGCGTGGGCAGCGAGTGGTGCCGTTTCGGCACGCAGGACAGCACCCAGATGGGCAAGGATCTCGAACGCGCCATGTGGCGCATGTACGCGCCGCACAAGGTCAAGTTCGCGGTCAGCGGCTGCCCGCGCAACTGCGCCGAGGCCGGCATCAAGGACGTCGGCATCATCGGCGTCGACTCCGGCTGGGAGATGTACGTGGCCGGCAACGGCGGCATCAAGACCGAGGTGGCGCACTTCTTCGTCAAGCTCAAGACCGCCGAAGAAGTGCTCGAGTACACCGGCGCGTTCTGCCAGCTCTACCGCGAAGAAGGCTGGTACCTGGAACGCACGGTGCACTACGTGAGCCGCGTGGGGCTCGACCACGTGAAGAAGAAGATCCTCGAAGACGCGGCCGGCCGCAAGGCGCTGTGGGAAAAGCTGCAGTTCTCTCTCGACGGCGAACCCGACCCGTGGTTCGACTTCGACAAGGCCTCGGTCGACACCCGCCAGTTCCAGCCGCTCGCGGCGGTCTGATCCTTCCATTTCAACCGCACCGAATCGAACACCATGAGCGACTGGAAAGCCATCTGCGCCGTCACCGACATCCCCGTGCTGGGCGCGCGCCGCGTCGAGCGCGCCAAGGGCATCGCGGTGGCGGTGTTCCGCAACAGTGAAGACAAGGTCTTCGCCCTGCTCGACCGCTGCCCGCACAAGGGCGGGCCGCTGAGCCAGGGCATCGTCTTCGGCGAGAGCGTGGCCTGCCCGTTGCACAACTGGTCGATCGGCCTGGCTGACGGCTGCGCCAAGGCGCCCGATGAAGGCTGCACCGTGCCTTTCGCCGTGAAGGTCGAGGCCGGCCAGGTTCACCTCGACCGCAGCGAACTGGCGACGCTGGCGCTCGATCTTGTTGCGCCGAAGTGTGGCCCGGGCGCCTCGACCGGCGCACTCGGCGACGCGAGCTTCGACGTGCAGGCGCCGCACACGGCGTGAATACAGCCTCGGCGGCGTCGGCCCCGACGCGTGAAACGCGGTCGACGTGCCCTTACTGCGGCGTCGGCTGCGGCGTGATCATCGAAGCGCAAGGCGCGCAGATCACCGGCGTGCGCGGTGACCCCGATCACCCCGCGAACTTCGGCCGCCTCTGCACCAAGGGCAGCACGCTGCACCTGACGGCGAGCCACAGCATCACGATGCAGACGCGCTTGCTGCAGCCGCAGTTGCGCGAGCGGCGCGACGCCGAGCGCAGCGTGGTCGGCTGGGACCACGCGCTCGACACCGCCACGCAACGTTTCGCCGACATCATTCAGACGCATGGCCCCGACGCCGTGGGCTTCTACATCTCGGGCCAGTTGCTGACCGAGGACTACTACGTCTTCAACAAGCTCGCCAAGGGCCTGGTCGGCACCAACAACGTCGACACCAATTCGCGCCTGTGCATGAGCAGCGCGGTGGCCGGCTACAAGCAGACGCTGGGGGCCGATGCACCGCCGGCCTGCTACGACGACCTGAACTTCGCGTCCACGCTCTTCATCGCCGGCTCGAACACCGCGTTCGCGCACCCGATCCTGTACCGCCGCATCGAGGATGCGAAACGTGCCAACCCGGCGCTGCGCACGATCGTCGTCGACCCGCGCAAGACCGAAACGGCCGAGGGCGCCGACCTGTTCCTGCAGATCCTGCCCGGCACCGACGTGGCGCTGTTCAACGGCATGCTGCACGTGATGTTGTGGGAAGGCTGGGTCGACCACGCGTACATCGCAGCGCACACGAGCGGCTTCGACGCACTGAAGACGCGGGTGCGCGAGTTCACGCCGAAAGACACGGCGCAGATCTGCGGCATCAAGGAAGCCGACCTGGTGCAGGCCGCGCGCTGGTTCGCCGGGCTCGACGATCTGGCCGCGGGCGCGCCCAGGAAGCCCGTGCTGTCGCTCTACTGCCAGGGCCTGAACCAGAGCAGCGCCGGCACCGCGAAGAACGCCGCATTGATCAACCTGCACCTCGCGACCGGCCAGATCGGCAAAGCCGGCGCCGGGCCGTTTTCTCTCACCGGCCAACCGAACGCGATGGGCGGGCGCGAAGTGGGCGGGCTGGCGAACCTGCTGAGCGCGCACCGCGACCTGTCGAACCCCGAGCACCGCGCCGAAGTGGCGCGTTTGTGGAACGTGGCCGACGTGCCGTCAAAACCCGGCAAGACCGCGGTGGAGATGTTCGAAGCCGCGGCCGACGGCGAGATCAAGGCGCTCTGGATCGCTTGCACCAACCCGGCCCAGTCGATGCCCGACATTGCCACCGTTCGGCGCGCGCTCGAACGCTGCCAGTTCGTGGTCGTGCAGGAAGCCTTTGCGACCACCGCGACCTGCGCGTACGCCGACCTGCTGCTGCCCGCCACCACCTGGGGCGAAAAGCAAGGCACCGTCACCAACAGCGAGCGCCGCATCAGCCGCGTGCGCGCCGCGGTGGCGGCGGCCGGAGAGTCTCGCGACGACTGGAGAATAGCCGCCGAGTTCGCGCGCCGGCTCGAAGCGAAACTGCGGCCTGACCAGCCCAGTGGCTTCGCCCACGACACGCCCGAAGCGGTCTGGAACGAACACCGCGAATCCACGCGTGGGCGTGACCTCGACATCACCGGCCTGAGCTACGCCCAGCTCGACGTGGCGCCGCAGCAGTGGCCTTTCATCACCGGCGCCACCGTCGGCAAGACCCGCCTCTACGAAGACGGCGTGTTCCCGACCGGCGACGGCAAAGCCCGCTTCGTCGACACACCCTACGTGAAACTCGCCGAGCCGCGCGACGCGCGTTACCCGTTTTCGCTCAACACCGGGCGCCTGCGCGACCAGTGGCACGGCATGAGCCGCACCGGCAGCATCGGCCGCCTGTTCGGCCACGTGCCCGAGCCGCAGATCGAGATGCACGCGCAGGACATGGCGCGCCTCAAGCTGACGGAAGGCGACCTCGTGCAGGTCACCTCGCGGCGCGGATCGATCGTGTTGCCGGCCAGCGCCAGCACACAGATGACCCCGGCGCAGACCTTCATCGCGATGCACTGGGGCGAAGAGTTCCTGTCGGGCAGCACCAGCACCGGCGCGCGTGCGGCCGGCGTGAACGCACTGACCTCGCCAGCGTATTGCCCGAGCTCGAAACAACCCGAGCTCAAGCACGCGGCCGTGAAGCTCCTGAAGGCCGAGCTGCCGTGGAAGCTGCTGTGCGTGGCCTGGCTCGACGACGAAGCCGCCTTGCGCGCACGCGCGCAGTTGGCGCCGCTGATGGCCGCCTTCCCGTTCGCGGCCTGCGTGCCCTTCGGGCGCGAGCGCAGCGGCGTGCTGTTTCGCGCCGCGGCATTCGAGGCGGCGGGCGACGAACTGATCGCGCGCATCGAAGCTGCGCTCGGCCTCGACACGCAGGAAGTGCTGCATTACGCCGACAAGCGCCGTGGCCAGCGCCGCAGCATGCGGCTGGCCACGGTGAACGGCGATACACGCGTCGAAGGTTTCCTGCTCGCCGGCGACATCAGCGCGCAGGCCTGGGTCAAGCCTTTGCTGCAAGACGAGTTGCCGGCGCAGGCCTACGGTCGACTGTTGCTCGTGCCCGGCGGCCAGGCGCCCGTGGCCCTGGTGTCGCGCGGCAAGCAGGTCTGCAGTTGTTTCGATGTGAGCGAAAGGCAGATCGACACCTTCCTGCAAACCGCGACCGGCAGCGCCGACACCCAGCTCGCGCAGCTGCAGGACACGCTCAAGTGCGGCACCAACTGCGGCTCGTGCGTGCCCGAGCTCAAACGCCTGGTGCAGCAGCACCAGAAGGTCGCCTGACGCGCGAGCCGCGAACGCAATCTGCAAGCCCTTGTTGCGAGCACACGTTCGCGGGCCTGAAAATTGCGATTCTCCGGTTCGGGAAACACCATGGCGATCGCAAACTACATCAAGGAAATCGGGCGCGGCAAGGAAGGCGCCCGTTCGCTCACTCAAGTGCAGGCGCACGACCTGATGAGCCAGGTGCTCGACGGCAGCGTCACCGACCTCGAGATCGGTGCGTTCGCACTCGCGATGCGCATCAAGGGTGAATCGATCGCCGAACTCGCCGGTTTTCTCGAAGCGGCACACGCTCGCTGCATACCGATCGTGCCCGGCGGCCCGAGTGTCGTGCTGCCGTCGTACAACGGCGCACGCAAACTGCCCAACCTGACCGCGCTGCTGGCCCTGCTGCTCGCGCAGGAAGGCGTGAGAGTGCTGGTGCACGGGCCGATGCTCGATGCCGGGCGCGTGAGCACGGCCGAGATCTTTCACGACCTCGGCCTGCCGTTCGCGAGCAAGCTTGAGGAGATCGACAACGGCTGGGCCCGGCGCGAGCCGGTGTTCATCGCGACTGAACACCTGTGCCCGCCGCTGGCCAAGCTGCTGCAGGTGCGGCGCGTGGTCGGCCTGCGCAATTCGGGCCACACCATCGCCAAGCTGCTGGCGCCGTGCCGCAGCGGTGCTTCGGTGCGTGTCGTCAACTACACGCACCCGGAATACGCGACGCTGCTGACCGGCTTTCTCGCCCACACCGTGGCCGACGCGGTGTTGCTGCGTGGCACTGAAGGCGAACCGGTGGCCGACCCGCGGCGCGCACCCAAGCTCGACGTGTTCGTCGGCGGCCAACCGCGCCACGACCTGTCGCATGCGGCGCACGAAGGGGTGCTGACCGAACTGCCGCTGCTGCCACGATCCAACGACGCAGCCACCACGGCGCGCTACATCCAGTCGGTGGTCAGCGGCGAGAAACCGGCGCCCTCACCGCTCACGCGGCAGGTCGAGTGCCTGGTGCGCACGCTCGCGGCGGTCGGCCAGCCGGCACCGAGGGAGCAGATCGCATGACGGCGGCTTCACCCGGCCAAGTGGCTCTGGTCGGGGCTGGCCCGGGCGATGCGGAACTGCTCACACGCAAAGCCGTGCGCGCGATCCGCAATGCCACGGTCGTGCTCGCCGACGATCTGGTCAGCGACGCGGTGCTGCGCTTCGTGCGGCGCTCGGCGCGCGTCGTGCACGTCGGCAAACGTGGCGGCTGCGCGAGCACGCCGCAGGCGTTCATCGAAAAGCTGATGGCCGCCGAAGCGCTGAAAGGCGAGCGGGTGGTGCGGCTCAAGGGCGGCGACCCGTTCATCTTCGGCCGCGGCGGCGAAGAGGCCGAACACCTGCGCGCGCAAGGCATCGAGGTCGAGATTGTCAACGGCATCACCTCCGGGCTCGCCGCAGCCACCGCGCTCGGTGCACCGCTCACGCACCGCGAGCACGCGCACGGCGTGATCTTCGTGACCGCGCATGCACGCGAAGGCGGTGCGCCGCTCGACTGGGCCACACTCGGCGCCGCCGCGGCGCAAGGCCTCACGGTCGTGATCTACATGGGCGTGGCGGCGATCGAAGCGGTGCAAGACGGCCTGCTGCGATCGATGCCCGGGCACACGCCCGCAGCCGTGGTGCAGAGCGTGAGCCTGCCGCAGCAGCGCCACGCGGTGTGCACGCTGACAACGCTGGCCACGACGACGCGCGAGGAAGCGTTGGCGAGTCCGTCGATCATCATCGTCGGCAACGTCCTGCAAGGCCTGCAGACGCTCGCGCAGAGCCGCGCCCAAGAGCGCGCGGCCTGATTCCGCGGCGCTCGCGGCCCGCATAATGCGCGCCAAAACCCCGGGGCGGCGCGCGTGAAAGAACTCGACAAACTCAACCAGCTCACCGAATCGCACGGCGCCCTGCGCCCGGGCAAGGGCCTGATCACCGGCGTGATCGCGCTGTCGCTCGCGATCCTGTGTTTCCTCGGCGTGCTGGCCTTCCACTTCCCCGAGTACCTGACCACGCCGCAGTTGCGCAAGTCGTACAACGTCGACGTGCTGCGCCAGGTGATGTTCTGGGCCATGGTCGTGGCCGGCGCCTTGTCGCTCATCAACGTGATCAGCGGCCGCGCGCGCTGGCTCGCGCTCGCCGCATTCGTGTTGATCGGCCTGACGCTCGCGCTCGGCGGCCACAAGGTGCCGGTCAACGACTTCGCCGACGACACGCCCTACATCGGCCTCGACTGGTTCATCCTCGACCTGCTGGGCTCGACGCTGATCTTCATCTGCATCGAAAAGCTCTTCGCGCTGCGCAAGGACCAGCCGGTGTTCCGCCCCGAGTGGCAGACCGACTTCCACCACTTCATCGTCAACCACATGATCGTGGGCTTCGTGCTGCTGGCCACCAACCTGCTGGTGCACAAACTCTTCGGCTGGGCCGCGAACGACGGCATTCGCGGCTGGGTACAGAACCTGAACTTCTTCGTGGCCGTTCTGCTGATCGTGCTGGTGGCCGACCTGGTGCAGTACTGGACCCACCGCGCGTACCACGAGGTGCCGCTGATGTGGCGCCTGCACGCGGTGCACCACAGCGTGAAGAGCATGGACTGGCTGGCCGGCTCGCGCCAGCACATCCTCGAGCTGATCATCACGCGCACGCTGGTGCTGGCGCCGATCTACGTGCTGGGTTTCAGCAAGGAAGTGATCGACACCTACATCGTGATCGTCGGCTTCCAGGCGGTGTTCAACCACGCCAACGTGAGCGTGCGGCTCGGGCCGCTGCGCTACGTGATCGTCACGCCCAACTTCCACCACTGGCACCATTCGCAGGACTTTGATGCCATCGACAAGAACTACGCCGCGCACTTCGCCTTCCTCGACCACCTGTTCGGCACCGCGGTGCAGTCGAACCGCGCCTGGCCCGACCACTACGGCGTGGTCGGCGACTACGTACCGAACGGCTTCCTCAAGCAGCTGGCCTTCCCGTTCCGGTGGAAAGGGTGAATGTCGATGCGGTGATCGTCGGCGCCGGCGCGGCGGGCCTGCATTGCGCAGGCATCGCCGGGCAGCTCGGGCTGAAGGTCTTGCTGGTCGACCACTCTCCGAAAGTCGCCGAGAAGATCCGCATTTCCGGCGGCGGGCGCTGCAACTTCACCAACCGCGACACCCTGCCTGCGAACTTCATCTCGGCGAACCCGCACTTCTGCCGATCGGCATTGGCGCGCTACACGCCCCAGGACTTCATCGGCCTGCTGCAGCGCCATCACATCCGCTGGCACGAGAAGCACAAAGGCCAGCTGTTCTGCGACGACAGCAGCGAGCAGGTCATCGAGATGCTGCTGCGCGAGTGCGAGGCTGGTGGCGTGACGCGCTGGCAAGGCTGTGCGGTGAACGCGGTGCGCTGCACGGAACCGGGTTTTGAACTCGATACCGACCGAGGGATGGTGCGCGCTTCGCGCCTTGTCGTCGCGAGCGGCGGCCTCTCGATCCCGAAGATCGGTGCCAGCGACTTCGGCTACCGGCTGGCACGCCAGTTCGGCCACAAGATCATCGAGACCCGCCCGGCCCTCGTGCCGCTGACCTTCGACCCGGTCAGCTGGGCGCCATTCGCGGCGTTGTCGGGCGCCGCGCTCGACGTGAAGATCGAGACCGGTGCGGGCAAGGCGCGCACGGTGTTCGCCGAGGACCTGCTGTTCACACACCGCGGGCTCAGCGGCCCGGCGGTGTTGCAGATTTCGAGCTACTGGGCCGAGGGTACGCCGATCCGCCTCGATCTGGCGCCGCGTCGCGATCTGAAGGAATCGCTGCTGGCCGCGAAGCGTTCGTCCCGCCGCTTGCTGGCGAACGAACTTGGCGAACTGATCCCCAAGCGCCTGGCCGAAGCTTGGCTGGCGGGCACCCCGGAACTGGCCCAGCGCTCCATGCCCGACCAGCGCGACCGCGACCTGGCCGACCTGGCCACCCGCTTGCAGCGCTGGGAGCTCAAGCCGCAGGGCACCGAGGGCTACCGCAAGGCCGAAGTGACCGCCGGGGGTGTCGACACCCGCGAGCTCAGCTCGCAAAGCCTGGAAAGCGCCCGTGTTCCCGGCCTGTTTTTCATCGGCGAAGTGGTCGACGTGACCGGCTGGCTCGGCGGCTACAACTTCCAGTGGGCCTGGGCCAGCGCCGCCGCCTGCGCCCGGGCCATGGCGGCCACATTGCACACGGCCTGAGGCCGGGCTATAATCGACGTTCTTTGCCGGGTGGGCGCCTTCGGGGTGAACTCTTCAGCAGAGACGATTTAAACCCCGTGCAGCGACGAGCCGCGCGGCCAACCCCAAGATTCAACCTCTACATGACTACGATTCGCGTCAAAGAAAACGAGCCATTCGACGTGGCACTGCGCCGCTTCAAGCGCACCATCGAGAAGCTCGGCCTGCTGACCGACCTGCGTGCCCGCGAGTTCTACGAAAAGCCCACCGCCGAACGCAAGCGCAAGAAGGCCGCGGCCGTGAAGCGCCACTTCAAGCGCGTGCGCAGCATGCAGCTGCCGAAGAAGTTGTTCTGATTCAACTCTCTTGAGTCAGAGGTATTGAGCCTTTCGGCTCGCACCCACAAGCCCGCACCTTGCGGGCTTTGTCATTTCTGCCCCGGGACTTCGCATGACCCTGAAAGACCAGATCACCGAAGACATG
>Ga0209883_1000006_pt1 | contig 70729 bp, 69 predicted proteins | sample GWRWT4_21May14_FD_187196 | JGI IMG/M metagenome (GOLD analysis project Ga0209883, IMG submission 187196) | Sand microcosm microbial communities from a hyporheic zone in Columbia River, Washington, USA - GW-RW T4_21-May-14 (SPAdes) (version 2) | ecosystem: Engineered > Artificial ecosystem > Sand...
TGGCCGGCCTTCGCGTCGCTGCTCGAACAGGCCTTTCGGCGTGATGGGTACAGCGTTGAGCGCCGCCACACCGAAGGGGTCGACTTCGTGCTGGAGCGAAAGGGCCGCAGCATGCTGGTCTGCGCGCGACGCTGGAAGTCGGCCCATGTCGGGCTGGAGGCCTTGCGCGCCCTGCTGGCAGCACGAGATGCCGCCGAGGCGCCTGACGCGTTGTACATCGGCATGGGCGCGGTCAGCGACAACGCCGCAGCATTCGCGGCCGAGCACCGCATCGCGGTGTGGCAGACCACCGAGTTGGCGCATGCCTTGCGAGGGTTGCCGCTGGGCGCGGCAAAGCCCGCTGAGGGCTGGTGGAAACGGTGAGATTCGAACTCACGGACGGGTTGCCCCGTCGGCAGTTTTCAAGACTGCAGCCTTAAACCACTCGGCCACGTTTCCCGAAACATCGGTCGGCGTTAATTGTATCGGGCAGGGCTCAGAAGCCCGCCGTGTGCGTCAGGCGCAGGGGCAGTCCAAGTCGCTGCCCTTGCGGTCGATCGGCTGACCGAACCGCGGGCCGACGGCGTCGATCCTCGCACCGAGTGTCGGGGTCGACGTGCGCGTGCCTGCTGGAGATCGTCAGATCCTGCCGGCGCTGCATGGGTCGGACTCCGCTGCGCTGTGCGTGCACTGCAGCGCGCAGGTACGAGCAGCTCATGCGCACTCGACCTGGATCACTTCCCGCTCGCCGCCGTCGATGCGCACCGCGGTGAGCTGGCGGCCCCACACGCAGCCGGTGTCGAGCGCCAGCAGGTCGGGCTGGTTGATCAGGCCCAGCGAAGCCCAGTGGCCGAACGCGACCGGCACGCCTTGCGTGCGCCGGCCCGGCGCTTCGAACCACGCGAAGTGGCCGGGCGGTGTGGCGTCGGCGCCTTCCTTGGTCACGAGGTCGAGCGTGCCGTCGGCTGCGACGAAACGAATCCGCGTGAGTGTGTTGACGACGAAGCGCAGGCGCGCCATGCCTTGCCATGCATCGCTCCAGCGCGCCGGCTGGTCGCCGTACATCACGCTCAGGAAGTCGCCGACCGCGGGGCTCTGCAAGACCTGTTCGACTTCGCCCGCGAGCGCCAGCGTCGTCGCCAGATCCCACTGCGGCACCACGCCGGCATGCACCATCAACCAGCCGTGTTCGTGCACTGCCATTCGCTGGTGGCGCAACCAGTCGAGCCAGCGCGAGCGATCCGGCGCGTCGAGAATTTCCGTCAGCGTGTCGCTCTTGTGCGGCAGGCGCACGCCGTGCGCCACTGCCAGCAGGTTCAGGTCGTGGTTGCCGAGCAGGCAGGTCGCAGCGTTGCCCAGGCCGTGCAGGCGGCGCAGCGTGGCCAGCGAGGCCGGGCCGCGGTTGATCAGGTCGCCGAGCACCCAGAGGTGGTCGCGCGACGGCGAGAAGTCGATCTTCGCGAGCAGGCGATCGAGCGCGTCGCAGCAGCCTTGCACATCGCCGATCAGGTAGTTCATGCACCCATTCTGCTACCCTCGCCACTCCTTCATTGCCGCGCGCCCCGCATGGACGTTGCCCTTTTGCTCTTTCTGATCGCCCTCAACGGTTTGTTCGCCATGTCCGAGATGGCGTTGACGGCGAGCCGCAAGGCCAGGCTGCAGGTGATGATCGAAGCGCAGGAGTCGGGTGCGCAGGCCGCGATGGACCTGCACGACAACCCGACCAAGTTTCTCTCGGTGGTGCAGATCGGCATCACCTCGATCGGCGTGTTGAACGGCATCGTCGGTGAAGCCGCTTTTTCCGCGCCGTTGTCGGAATGGCTGACCTGGCGTTTCCACCTGCAAGCCAACGCCGCCAGCGTCACCGCGACGGCGCTGGTGGTGATGGTGATCACCTTCGTCACGATCATCTTCGGCGAGCTCGTGCCCAAGCGCATCGGCCAGACCCATCCCGAGGCCGTGGCCCGGCTGGTGGCGCGGCCGATGGAATGGCTTTCGCTGATCGGCCGGCCGTTCGTGAAATTGCTGACCTGGTGCACCAACGCCACGCTGAGCCTGCTCGGCATCAAGGGCGGCCCCGGGCGCAGCGTGACGGAAGAAGAGATCGCCGCGAGCCTGGAAGAAGGGCTCGACGCCGGCGTGATCGAAGCGCAGGAGCACCAGATGGTGCGCAACGTGTTCCGGCTCGACGACCGCAACGTCGGCTCGATGATGATCCCGCGCGCCGAGATCGTCTGGCTCGAGGTCTCGGCCACGCCAGCCGATGTGCTGAAGGTGGTGGGCGACGACGAGCATTCGCGCTACGCGGTCTGCCGCAATGGCCTGGACGACGTGCTCGGCGTGATCTCGGCGCAAAGCCTGCTGCAGCAGGTGATGCGCGGCCAGCCGCTGTCGCTGACCGAAAAGCTCGAGCCGCCGGTGTTCGTGCCGGAAACGCTGTCGGGCATGGAACTGCTGGAGCAGTTCCGCGCCTCGAGCGCGCAGATCGTGTTCGTGGTCGACGAGTACGGCGAGGTGCAGGGCATCATCACCGTGCGCGACGTGCTCGAAGCCATCACCGGCGAGTTCTCCACGCCGACCGCCGAAGACTCGTGGGCGGTGCAGCGCGAAGACGGCAGCTGGCTCTTCGACGGCCTGATCCCGGTGCCCGAGCTGAAAGACCGGCTCGAGTTCAAGGAGCTGCCCGAGGAAGACCGCGGCCGCTACAACACGCTGGCCGGCATGATCATGCTGCTGCTCGGGCGGCTGCCGAACACGACCGACTCGGTCGAATGGGACGGCTGGCGCTTCGAGGTGGTCGACCTCGACGGCAAGCGTGTCGACAAGGTGCTGGCGAGCCGGCTCGCGACCGAGCCCGAGGTCGAGCACCAGGCGTGATCGTCACGGCGCTGCGCTAGCATCGCGCTCGAGCGGCCGTTGACGCCGATACAGAGACGCTTTCCCATGTCCTCACTGGTGTTCGAACGATTCCTGTCCACGCCCGAGATGGTCGAGGCCTTCGGCGAGGTGGCGATCGTTCAGGGCATGCTCGACTTCGAAGCGGCACTCGCGCGCGCACAGGCCGCCGCGGGTGTGATTCCGGCGGCGGCCGGTGAAGCGATCGCCGGCGCCTGCCGTGTCGAAGGCTTCGATCTGAACGCCATCGTGGCGGCCAGTTCGGTCGCCGGCACGCTCGCCATTCCACTGCTGAAACAGCTGACGGCGGCCGTCGCGCTGGTCGACGGCGAGGCCGCCGGCTACGTGCACTGGGGCAGCACCAGCCAGGACGTGATCGACACCGCGATGGTGCTGGCCACGCGCCGTGCGCTGGCATTGATCGACGTGCGGCTGTGCGACCTGATCAACGCGCTGTTCGGTCTCGCGCACCGGCACGGCGATGCGCCACTTCTCGGCCGCACGCTGATGCAGCCGGCGCAGGTGATCAGCTTCGGCTTCAAGCTCGTCAGCTGGGTCGCGCCGCTGGTGCGCTGTCGCGAACGGCTGGCGCGTGCTGCGCAAGGCGCATTGAAACTTCAACTCGGCGGCGCGGTCGGTACGCTGTCGGTGATGGGCGAAGCTGGTGCTGCGGTCGCCGACCACATGGCCGCGGCCTTGCAGCTCGGCCGGCCGCTCGGCGCCTGGCACACGCAGCGCGACGAATGGGTCGCGCTCGGTTGTGAAGTCGGTGTGCTGTGCGGTGCGCTCGGCAAGATCGCGAAAGACATTTCTTTGCTGGCACAAGGCGAGATCGGCGAAGTGGCCGAGCCGAGTGGCGGCGGGCGAGGGGGTTCGTCGGCGATGCCGCACAAGCGCAACCCGGTCGCCTCGATGATCGCGCTGACTGCTGCCACGCGCGCGCCGCACCGCGTGGCCGCGTTGCTGGCGGCGATGCCGCAGGAACACGAACGTGGTCTCGGCAACTGGCAGGCCGAGCTGGCCGAGTGGCCGGGCCTGTTCATGTCGGCGCACGGCGCGGTGCATGCACTGGCCGATGCGGTGAGCGGCCTGGCGGTCGACCCGCAGCGCATGCGCGCGAACATCGACGCCTTGCAAGGCCTGGTGTTCGCCGAAGGCGCATCGATGCTGCTGGCGCGCCACGTCGGCAAGGCGAAAGCACACGCGCTGCTCGAATCCTTGTCGAAGAAAGCCGTGGCCGAGCGGCGCCACTTGCTCGACGTGACGCTCGAGGCCGTTGCGGCCAACCCTCATCTGCAAACGCTCGTCAACGAAGCCGAACTGCGCGCCGTGTTCGACGCGGCCGCGGCGGCGCGCCGCGCCAGCGCGCTCGCCGGCCCGCAGCTCGTGGCGCTCGCTGCCTTGCACCACGCCCATTCCGAAACGGACTCGACCTCATGACCAAGCCCGCTGCCACATCCGCGACCCTGCAAGACGATTTCGACCGCGGCCTGAAGAACCGCCGCGCGGTGCTCGGCGACGCCTGGGTCGACAAGTCGGTCAACAACGCGACCGAGTTCAACGCCGAATTCCAGAGCCTGATCACACGCTACGCGTGGCACGACATCTGGGGCCGCCCGGGGCTGGACCACACCACCCGCCGCCTGCTCGTGCTCGGCATGACGATGGGCCTGGCGCGCTGGGAGGAATTCGAGCTGCACTGCAAGGCCGCGATCCGCGGCGGCGTGCCCCTGGGCAAGATCAAGGAAACGCTGATGCAGGGCGCGATCTACTGCGGCGTGCCGGCTGCGAACACCGCCTTCAAGCTGACGATGGACATCCTGCGCGAAGAAGGCCTGCTGCCGGCGCCGCAGCCCTTGTCGGCGGCGGTGCGCGTGGCCACGCACCACACCTTCAGCCAGCCGCAGCTGCGCGCTGCCGTTCAAGGCGTGGCCGGTGGCGCGCCCGTGGTGCTGAGCCACGCGCTCGGCCTGGATCTGCACATGTGGGACGGCCTCGCCGCCGAGCTCGCCGGCACCCACGAAGTGCTGCGCTACGACCACCGCGGCCATGGCGGTTCAGCGGTACCGGCCGGTCCGTATTCGATGGACGACCTGGTCGACGACGCCGCGCGCCTGATCCGCGAATGGGGCCGTGGCCCGGTCGTGTGGGTCGGCTTGTCGATGGGCGGCATGGTGGGGCAGGGGCTGGCGGTGCGCCACCCGGAACTGATCCAGGCGCTCGTGCTCGCGAACACCAGCTCGAAGTACCCGGAAGCGGCGGCGGCGGTCTTCGCGCAGCGGGTGCAGGCGGTGCAGACCGGCGGCATGGCGGCGATCGCCGATTCGGTGATGGAGCGTTATTTCAGTGCCGCGTTCCGCGCCGGCCAGCCCGAGGTTGTGGCCGCTGCGCGCGCGACGGTCTTGCGCTGCGACACGGCGGGTTACGCCGCCTGTTGCCAGGCGGTCGGCGGCGTCGACTGGCTCGGCCGCTTGAACACCGTGAGGTGCCCGACGCTGATCATCGCCGGCGCACTCGACGTGGGCGCACCGGTGGCGATGTCGCAGGCCATGCAGGAGCGCATTCCCGGTGCCGAGCTCGTCGTGTTCGACGAGGCCTCGCACCTCAGCGTCGCCGAACAGCCGGTGCTGTTCGCGCAGACGCTGGGTCGGTTCCTGAAGTCCCTGGCCTGAATCAGCGCGGGGCGGCAGCCCCCGCATGCGCCACCGTCAGCGCCGTCATGTTGACGATGCGCCGCACCGTGGCCGACGGCGTGAGGATGTGCGCCGGCGCTTTCACGCCGAGCAATATCGGCCCGACCGTCACGCCCTGGCCGCCGGTCATCTTCAACACGTTGAACAGGATGTTCGCGGCATCGAGGTTGGGCAGCACCAGCACATTCGCGCTGCCGGTCAGGACCGAATCGGGCATCAGCGTGCTGCGCACCTCTTCGCCGAGCGCGGCATCGCCCTGCATCTCGCCGTCGGCCGGCACGTCGGGCATGCGTTTGACGAACAGGTCGCGCGCCGCGCGCATCTTCAGCGCCGAGGCCCGCTTGCTGCTGCCGTAGTTCGAGTGCGACAGGAAAGCCACCTTCGGCGGCAGGCCGAAGCGGCGCACTTCTTCGACGGCCATCGCGGCGATGTCGGCGAGCTGCTCGGCGCTCGGCTCTTCGTTGACGAAGGTGTCGGCGATGAACAGCGTGTGCTGGTCGAGCATCAATGCGTTCATCGCCGCGAAGCCCTTCGCGCCGGGGCGCAGGCCGATCACTTCGCGCACGTGGTCGAGGTGGTTGTCGAAGCGCCCGACCAGGCCGCACAACATGCCGTCGGCGTCACCCAGGTGCACCATCAGGGCGGCGATGGTCGTATTCGAGCGCCGCACCACGGCCTTGGCGGTTTCGGGCGTCACACCGTCGCGGGCGTTGAGGCGGTGGTAGGTTTCCCAGTACTGGCGGAAACGCACGTCGTCTTCGGGGTTGATGACCTCGAAATCACGCCCCGCCTGCAGCCGCAGGCCGGCGCGTTCGATGCGCGAGGCGATCACTGCGGGCCGGCCGATCAGGATCGGTTGGGCGAGCTTCTCATCGAGCGCGATCTGCACCGCGCGCAGCACACGCTCGTCTTCGCCTTCGGCGTAGGCCACGCGCTTCGGCGCGGCGCGCGCGGCCGCGAACACCGGCCGCATGAACATGCCGGTGTGGGTGACGAATCGCGTCAGGCTCTGGCGATACGCCTCCATGTCGGCGATCGGCCGGGTCGCCACGCCCGAGGCCACCGCCGCCTTCGCCACGGCCGGCGCGATGCGCAGGATCAGGCGCGAATCGAAGGGCGTGGGGATGATGTAGTCCGGCCCGAAACGCAGTTCGCGGCCCGAGTAGGCCGAGGCCACCTCGGCGCTGATCTCGGCCTTGGCCAGGTCGGCGATCTCGCGCACGCAGGCGACCTTCATCGCTTCGGTGATGCTGGTGGCACCGCAGTCGAGCGCACCGCGGAAGATATAGGGGAAACAGAGAACGTTGTTGACCTGGTTCGGGTAGTCGGAGCGGCCGGTGGCGATGATGCAGTCGGGCCGCACCTGCTTCGCCAGTTCTGGCCGGATCTCGGGCTCGGGGTTGGCCAATGCCAGGATGATCGGCTGGCGCGCCATCGAGACCACCATCTCGGCCGTGACGGCGCCGGCGGCCGAGCAACCGAGCATCACGTCGGCGTCTTTCATCACGTCGGCCAGCGTGCGCGCGGCGGTCTTCTGCACGTAGCGCTGCTTCGACGCGTCGAGCCTGTCTTCGCGGCGGTCGTGGATCACGCCCTTGGAGTCGCAGACGAAGATGTTGGCGCGCGCCACGCCGAGCTCGACCATCAGGTCGAGGCAGGCGATCGACGCGGCACCCGCACCCGAGACCGCCACCTTCACCTCGCCGATCTTCTTGCCGACCAGTTCCAGCCCGTTCAGCAGGGCCGCGGCCGAGATGATCGCGGTGCCGTGCTGGTCGTCGTGGAAGACCGGGATCTTCATGCGCTCGCGCAGCTTCTTCTCGATGTAGAAACACTCCGGCGCCTTGATGTCTTCGAGGTTCACGCCGCCCAGCGTGGGTTCGAGCGCTGCGATGATCTCGACCAGCTTGTCGGGGTCGCGCTCGGCGAGTTCGATGTCGAACACGTCGATGCCGGCGAACTTCTGGAACAGGCAACCTTTGCCCTCCATCACCGGCTTGGCGGCGAGCGGGCCGATGTCTCCGAGGCCGAGCACGGCGGTGCCGTTGGTGATGACGCCGACGAGGTTGGCGCGCGAGGTGTATTCGGATGCGAGCGCCGGGTCGGCCTCGATCGCCAGGCACGGGTAGGCCACGCCGGGCGAGTAGGCGAGCGACAGGTCACGCTGGTTCGAGAGTGGCTTGGTGGGGGCGACCTTGATCTTGCCGCGAACCGGGCCGCAGTGGTATTCGAAGGCCGCGTCGCGAAGGGCGGCCTCAGCGGCGGAAAGCTCGGTGCTGTGCTTCTTCATGGGGCGTCTCCACGGTTGGGAACGCGCTCATGGTGCGCCGCCGAAAGGCGCATGGCAACCGCAGGAAAGCCCGAAGGCTGGAGCGCAGGCAGCGCCGGCTCAGATCGAGTGAGCGTGCTCGGTGTTCGGCGCGGGCCGGGCCGCGCGGCTGCGCGGGGCCACCTGGCTCTCGTCATCCGAGCGCAACGACCGCCCGCCGGCAAAACCGAGCAGGCGGCTCGTGATCCAGACGATGGCCACGAACAGGCCCATGCCGGCGAACGCAAAGGCGACCAGCATGGCCGCGTGCATCCATTCGGTGCCCAGAATCGCGTAACCGACGGCGCCGACAAAAGCCGCCGCGCCGGCGAAGCCACGCACCCGCGGCGACGAGACCAGCGCGCCCTGGGCCAGCGAATAACCGATGCACGCCACGAACGCCAGCAGCAACTGCAGCAGGCTCATGGCCCTGAGGCTTTCGAGGACATCGCCGATCACTGACATGGACATCCTCCGCGTGCGTTACCGCTTGTTGCCGTTGAGGCAATTAAACAGCGAAAGACGCGTCTCGTGGTGAGCGCCACACCCCCCGATCTGTAGGAACTGTCCTGTTTTGCACGGAGCACGCGGCGCTTACAAAAAGCAGGCGCAGCATGTCGGTAAGCGCAGGTAAAGCAGCGCGCGAAGCGACGAAACCGTGTCTTCGCGCCCCGCTCCGAATGCGTTGTTGATTCACGATTCACTCTGGAGAAGACCATGAAGAAGATCATTGCCTTGTTACTCGGCGCCGCCGCCCTCGGCTCGGCCGTTGCGCAGCCGAGTGTGGGTGTCTCGATCGGCATCAACCAGCCCGGCGTCTACGGGCGCATCAATATCGGCGACATTCCGCGCCCTGCGTTGGTGCTCCCGCAGCCGGTGATCATCACGCAGCCGCGGGTGCGCATAGAACGCCAGCCGATCTACCTGTACGTGCCCCCCACGCACCAGCAGAACTGGCGCCAGTATTGCGGCCGTTACAGCGCCTGCGGCCAACCGGTCTACTTCGTGCAGGACCGCTGGGTTCGCGAGCGTTACGAGCGCGAGCACCCGGGCTGGGAGCGTGGCCGTCACCGTGGCAACGACAAGCGTGATGACAGGCGCCACGACCGGCGTGACGACCGCGGCAACGGCCGGGGCCCCGATCACCGCAACTGAACGGCTCCGAGACGCGTGACGAGCATGGCCGCCAGACCACCGGCCGCCATGCCGATCGCATCGGCGGCGAGGTCGCCCCACTCGGCGCTGCGCGTCGCAGTGAACGATTGGGCGATCTCGATCAGGGCGCCGAAACAGAGCACGGCGCCGATCAGCCCGAGCCGGCCCGTGCGCGAGCGCGGCGAGGCGAAGACTGCGGCCACCGTGAGGGCCGCGAAGGCGCTGGCGTGGTTGAGCTTGTCCCAGCCGCTGTCCAACGCGTCAGGCGGGGCCGGCGAAAGCGCCAGCCAGCCCACGCAGAACACCATCACGGCCAGAACGCAGCGCCACCACTGCTTCGAATCAGGGTCGCTGAACGCCCAGGTCGCCCCACGGCGCAGGATTCGGAACACTTGAGTCATGGATCCTGGTGAAGCTGCAAAGACGAAAGGGTCAGAGGCTGCAAAGCGACTGACCCCCGTCTGGATTGGTGCCGGCGAGAAGAGTCGAACTCCCGACCTTCGCATTACGAATGCGCTGCTCTACCAACTGAGCTACGCCGGCCTCTGCCGAACCACCGAAGCGGTTCCGCAAACCGCGCATTCTACCCGGTGCCGCAGCGCGGCTACAGCTTGAACTTCGGCAACTTCTGCGCGACCGACAGGTTCTTCAGCGTCACGTAGACCGGGAGGCCGTTTTTGTACTTCGGGTGGTCTTCGCCCTGGATCAAGGGCGTGAGGTAACGCTTGCACTTCTCGGTGATGCCGAAACCGTCTTTGCTGATGAAGTCGCGCGGCATGAATTTCTCGACGTTGGCCACTTTCGCGAGTGGCGCCACGCCGATGCGGTACTTGTAGGGCACGTCGCTGATGCGCTCGACCGTCGGCATCACCGCGTTGTGGCCCTTCAGCGCCAGCTCGACCGCCTTCTGGCCGAGTTCGTAGGCCTGCTTCACGTCGGTTTTCGAGGCGATATGCCTTGCCGCGCGTTGCAGATAGTCGGCCACGGCCCAGTGGAACTTGTGGCCGAGCGCGTTCTTGACCATGTTGGCGACGACCGGCGCGGCGCCGCCCAGCTGCGCGTGGCCGAAGGCGTCGCGTGCGCCTTGCTCGGCGAGGAAGGTCCCGTCGGGGTGGTGGCAGCCTTCGGAGACGACGACCGTGCAGTAGCCGTGTTGCTTGACCAGCGAATCAACGCGCGCCAGAAACTTCTTCTCGTCGAACTCGATCTCGGGGAACAGCACCACGACCGGGATGCCGTGGTCTTCGATCAGCGCGCCGGCGGCGGCGATCCAGCCGGCGTGCCGGCCCATCACCTCCATCACGAACACCTTGGTCGAGGTGCGTGCCATCGAGCGCACGTCGAACGAGGCCTCGAGGGCGGACACGGCCACGTACTTCGCGACCGAGCCGAAGCCCGGGCAGCAGTCGGTGATCGGCAGGTCGTTGTCGATCGTCTTCGGCACGTGGATCGCCTGCAGCGGGTAACCCATCGATTCCGAAAGCTGGCTGACCTTGAAGCAGGTGTCGGCCGAGTCGCCGCCGCCGTTGTAGAAGAAGTAGCCGATGTCGTGGGCCTTGAAGACCGCGATCAGGCGCTCGTACTCACGCCGGTTGGCTTCGAGCGACTTGAGCTTGAAGCGGCACGAACCGAACGCGCCCGAGGGTGTGTAGCGCAGCGCCGCAATCGCCGAGGCCGACTCCTTGCCGGTGTCGATCAGGTCTTCGGTCAGCGCGCCGATGATGCCGTTGCGCCCGGCGTAGACCTTGCCGATGCGGTCCTTGTGCTTGCGCGCGGTTTCGATCACGCCGGCGGCAGAGGCGTTGATCACGGCGGTGACGCCGCCCGACTGTGCGTAGAACGCGTTGATTTTTTTGGCCATTGTTTTGCTCCCTGATTGATCAAGCCTGCAGCGCGTGCGTGACGATCTCGTTCACATCGGCCGACAGGCCCGGTTTGGCCGCGACCCGCGCGATCGCTTCGCGCGCTGCCGTGCGGTAGGGCTCGGCGAGCTGGCTCCAGCGGTCGGCATAACGCGCCATGCGCGAGGCGAGCTGCGGGTTGGCCGAGTCGAGCTCGATCACGCGGTCGGCCCAGAACACGTAGCCCGCCGCGTCGGCGCGGTGGAATGCGGCCGGGTTGCCGGCGCACAGTGTGCCGATCAGGCTGCGGGCGCGGTTCGGGTTGCGGATCGAGAAGTCGGGGTGCTTGAGCAACTGCCTGGCGCGTGCGAACACACGCCCGTCGAGTTCCGGGGCGCTGGCCTGCAGGGCGAACCAGGCGTCGATGACGAGCGCTTCGTTGCGGAACATCGCGTGGAACTTCTCGAGCGCCCCTTCGGCCAGCGCGGAGTGCGAATTCACGAGGGCAGCGAGCGCGCCAAGTCGGTCGGTCATGTTGCCGGCGTCCTTGAAGCGCTGCAGCGCGCGGCCCGGCCACACCGTGTCGCCGCTCGCCGCGGAGCCCAGGCACAGCATCGCCAGTGCGCGGTTGGCCAGCGCACGCCGGCCCGCCGACACCGGGTCGGGCGAGTAGGCGCCGCTGACCTGGTGGATATCGAACGCCCATTCCCAGTCGGCGCGCAAGGCGCTGGCCAGTTGCGTCAGCATCGCGTGGCGCACCGCGTGAATGCGTTGCGGGTCGACGACGGCCAGTTGTTCGGCCACGTAGGCTTCGCTCGGCAGCGACAGCACTTCGTTCTTGAACGCGGCGTCGAGGCCGGGGTGACGCAGCACCGAGCGCATCGCGTCGATGAAGGCCGCGTCGAGCACCAGCGAGGCCTGGGCATCGTCGCTGCGCACGCTCGCCAGAATGCGGTTCAGCGCCAGGCGCTGGCCGGCTTCGCAGCGGTTGAAGGGGTCGCTGTCGTGCTGCAGCAGCACCAGCAGGTCGGCGTCGCTCAGGCCATCCACCAGCGTCACCGGCGCCGAGAAGCCGCGCAACAGCGAAGGCACCGGCTCCACATCGAGGTTCACGAAGGTGAAGAAGCTGCGCTTGTCCTGCACCAGCAGCACACGCTGGGTTGCGTCGGTGGCGGGCTCGTCTTCAAGCTGCACCGGCAAGGCGCGTCCGTCGCGGCCGACCAGGCCGAGCGCGAGCGGGATCACGTTCGGTTCGTTCGTCGTCACGCCGCCGGCGGTGTTCGACTGCTCGATGCCCAGCGTGTAGGTGCGCGACGGTGCGTCGTAGCGCCCGCGTGCCGTGAGCCGAGGCGTGCCGGCCTGCGAGTACCAGAGCTTGAACTGCGGCAGCGTGCGCGCGAGTTCGCTCTGCGGGTTGGCGTCGGCGATGGCCTGGGCGAAGTCGTCGCAGGTGACGGCCTGGCCGTCGTGGCGCTCGAAGTAGAGCGTCAAACCGCGCGCGAAACCTTCACGCCCGACCAGCGTGTGCATCATGCGCACGACCTCGGCGCCTTTTTCGTAGACGGTGGCGGTGTAGAAATTGTTGATCTCGACATAACTGTCGGGCCGCACCGGGTGCGCCATCGGGCCGGCGTCTTCGGGGAACTGCATTTCGCGCAGGCGCCGCACGTCTTCGATGCGCTTGACGGCGCGGCTGCTTTCGCTGCCGGCCATGTCCATGCTGAATTCCTGGTCGCGAAAGACCGTGAGGCCTTCCTTCAGGCTGAGCTGGAACCAGTCGCGGCAGGTGATGCGGTTACCGGTCCAGTTGTGGAAGTACTCGTGGCCGACCACCGATTCGATGCCGGCGTAGTCGTTGTCGGTAGCGGTCGCGGGCGAGGCCAACACGTACTTCGTGTTGAAGATGTTCAGGCCCTTGTTCTCCATAGCGCCCATGTTGAAGTCTTCAACGGCGACGATCATGAAACGTTCCAGGTCGAGCGGCAGCTTGAAGCGCGCTTCGTCCCACACCACCGAGGCGATCAGCGAATTCATCGCGTGTTCGGTCTTGTCGAGGTCGCCACGGCGCACGTAGACCTGCAGCAGGTGATCCTTGCCGGCGCGGGTGCGGATGTTCTGCTGGCGCGCGACCAGATCGGCGGCGACGAGTGCGAACAGGTAGCTGGGTTTCGGGAACGGGTCGTGCCATTTCGCGAAGTGGCGGCCAGCGTCGAGATCACCTTGTTCGACGAGGTTGCCGTTGCTCAGCAGCACCGGGTAGGCGGCCTTGTTCGCGCGCAGCGTGACCGTATAGACCGCCATCACGTCGGGCCGGTCGAGGAAGTAGGTGATGCGGCGGAAACCTTCGGCTTCGCACTGCGTGAAGAAGCCGCCGCCCGAGGTGTACAGGCCCGAGAGCTGCGTGTTCTTCTCGGGCGCGCAGGTGTTGCGGATCTCGAGCGTGAACTCGCCCTCGGGCAGGTTGTCGATCACCAGCATGCCGTCTTCGTGCTTGAACGACACCGACGCGCCGTTGGCCAGCACACGCGTGAGGTTCAGCTCCTCGCCGTGAAGGCGCAGCGGCTGCGGCTCGACATCGGTGTTGCGCACGACCTGCATGCGGCTGATGACCATGGCCTTGGCCGGGTCCAGGTCGAAGCTCAGGTCGACTGATCTGATCCAGTACGCCGGCGCCGTGTAATCGGCGCGGCGGATCAGCGGGGAAGTGCCTTCACGCATCATGGTGTGTGCTTTCTGGTGTTGTCAGGCGGGCAGGGCGAGCGTCGTGAAATCGGCGGCGATGGCGAGCAGGTTGTCGAATTCCGCGAAGGCACTGGCCGGCAGCGTGGTGGTGAGCGCCACCGCGTTCATGCGGGCGCGGCGCGCGCCTTCCACGCCGAGCGGTGCGTCTTCATAGACCACGCAAAGTTCGGGGGCGATGCCGAGGCGCCGGGCCGCTTCGAGAAAGATGTCGGGATGCGGCTTGCCTCGCAGCCCGTCGGCCGGGCTCACCACGGTTTCCACCCAGGCGTCGATGCCGAAGCGCTGGAACGCGAGCGCCATGTTCTGCGGTGTGGACGCGGTGCAGACCGCCAGCCGCAGGCCGGCTTCCTTGGCGCGTAGCACGAAGTCTTGCGCACCCGCGATCAAGGCCAGCGACGGCGCCGCGAACTCGCGGTACAGCGTTTCCTTCTCGTCGACGAGTACGGCGATCTCGGCCGCACTCGTGCCTGGCAACATGTCCCTGAAAATCTCGTCGTTCGAGCGCCCGGCGGTCGACACGAAGAAACTGTCGGCGTCGATCTTCAGCCCGCGCCGCGCATGCCACTCGACCCAGGCCGTGTGGTGGTGCGGCATGCTGTCGATCAGCGTGCCGTCGAGATCGAACAACAGGGCTTGGACCGTCATCTAGACGCCCTGCTTCAGGCTGGCCTCGATGAAGACATCGAGGTCGCCGTCGAGCACCTTCTGCGTGTTGCTCATTTCCACGTTGGTGCGCAGGTCCTTGATGCGGCTCTGGTCGAGCACGTAGGAACGGATCTGGTGGCCCCAGCCCACGTCGGTCTTCGTGTCTTCGAGCTTCTGCTGCTCTTCCATGCGCTTGCGCATCTCGTGGTCGTAGAGGCGCGAGCGCAGCCGCTTCCAGGCCACGTCGCGGTTGCTGTGCTGGCTGCGGCCGTCCTGGCACTGCACGACGATGCCTGTGGGCAAGTGCGTGAGCCGCACCGCCGAGTCGGTCTTGTTGATGTGCTGGCCGCCGGCGCCGCTGGCGCGGAAGGTGTCGGTGCGCACGTCCGACGGGTTGATCTCGATCTCGACCGTGTCGTCGACCTCGGGGTAGACGAACAGGCTGGCGAAGCTGGTGTGGCGCCCGCCGGCCGAGTCGAACGGGCTCTTGCGCACCAGCCGGTGCACGCCGGTCTCGGTGCGCAGCAGACCGAAGGCGTAGTCGCCCTCGACCTTGATGGTGGCGCTCTTGATGCCGGCGATGTCACCCGCCGTCTCGTCTTCCATCGTCGTCTTGAAGCCCTTGCGCTCGGCGTACTTCAGGTACTGGCGCAGCAGCATGCTGGCCCAGTCGCAGGCTTCGGTGCCGCCGGCGCCGGCCTGGATGTCGATGAAGCAGTTCAGCGGGTCTTCCGGCTTGTTGAACATGCGGCGGAACTCGAGCTGCTCGACGGTCTCGTTCAGCTTGTCGGCCTCGGCCTCGATCGCAACCAGGCTCGCGAAGTCGCCTTCGGCCTTGGCCATGTCGTAGAGCTCGGTGTTGTCGGAGAGGTTGCTCGTCAGGTGGTCGACGGTCTCGACCACGTTTTCCAGCGTGCGCTTCTCGCGCCCCAGTTCCTGCGCGCGTTTCGGTTCGTCCCAGACCTTCGGGTTCTCGAGCGCGGCGTTGACTTCGTTCAGTCGGAGTGCTTTCCGATCGTAGTCAAAGATACCCCCGGAGTTCTTGGGTGCGCCGGGTCAGGTCGGCGAGCGAGTTGCCGATGGCATTGATGTGTTCGACGTCCATGGGGTGCTTTCAGTGGTTCTGGCGGTGTGCGAAGGGCGCGATTTTGACACGTGGCCGCGCCCGGCCTCGAAGCCCTGCCGCGCCACCACGCTGGCTTCCGGCGGGCGGCGGCAAAGGGTTTGCCCGACGGGGGTTGTCCCGATTCCTGATGGTTTTGTCAGAAAACTGTAAGCGGTTGGAACTCACAGTCGGGGCTGCGCAAATTCGGGCCTGCTCATGCTCATGTTGGTGATGACGGTGAAGCTGGTGGCCGAGATCGCGCTGATGGCGTTGCTCAGTCAATGGCTGCTCGGCTTGCTGGCCGGTGCCCGACGCGAAACCAACATGTTCTACAAGCTGCTGCAGGTGATCACGAGCCCCTTCGTCAAGGTGACAAGGATGATCTCGCCGCGTTTCGTGCTCGACCGGCATGTGCCGCTCGGGGCCTTTCTGCTGCTGACCGTGGTCTGGTTCGTGGCGGTCATCGCCAAGATCAACCTGTGCCTGCAGCTCGGGCCGGGGGCCTGCCGGTGACGGCCGGCCGCTTCGACTACTGGCGGCTCAAGCTGCACGCGCTCGGCTGCCTGCTGATCGGCCGGCGCGAGGCCGCCCACGCCAGCTTCAGCAGCATGCTGGCGCTGTGGCCGACCGACGCCTACGTGCTGTCGAGCCGCGCGCACTTGAGCGCGCAGATGGGTCGGCCCGAAGCGGCATTGGCCGACGCCCAGGCCCTGACCGCGGCCCACCCGGCGCGCAGTGCCGGTGACTGGTTCAACCTCGGTTATCTGCTCGACCAGGCCGGCCGGCTCGAAGAAGCCGAAGCGGCCTTCCGCCGTGCCCTGGCGCTCGACGCCAAGCTCGACCGCGCCTGGTATGGCCTGGGCCTGGTCCTGATTCGCCTGCGCCGTTTCGACGACGCCGTGGCCGCGCTCAAGCGCAACACCGAACTGCAACCCATGAGCCCCTACGGCTGGTACCAGCTGGCGCGGCTGCATGTGGACCGACAAGACCCCGCCGAGGCGCGCCGGATCATCGGCCACCTGAAGGGTTTCGAGCCGAAGTTCGCTGCGCAACTGGAGCGCGAGACAGGGTTGAAACCCTGACACCGGTGTTGAGGAAAAAGGGGCGTGAGCCTCTTTTGTTACGGGCCGCCTGAAGACGCAGGCCACACGCGTGCAGGTCGAGGCGGAATCAAGGGCTCCCTTGCTGCGGCAAGGGCTTTTCTTCGTGGAGGCACTTGTTATGCAGTTGACTGAAAAACACCGCGAGTACTGGCAGAAAAATCTTCGGATCACCGGGATTCTTCTGGCCATCTGGTTCTTCGTGACCTTCGTGCTGGCGTACTTCGCCAGAGACCTGAACTTCACGTTCTTCGGCTGGCCGTTCAGCTTCTGGGTCGGTGCGCAAGGCGCGCTGGTGGTCTACGTGATCATCATCGGCTACTACGCCCACTACATGAACAAGCTCGACAACGAATACGGCGTGGCCGAAATCGAGGAGGAATGACATGGCAGGCATCACCCCCAGCTCCGGTGGCGGCGGCGCGTTCAGTGCCAGCACCAACAAGGGCTTCAAGCAGCAACTCGGCAAGGTGTACACGTGGTACACGGGTGGTTTCATCGCGTTCGTGGTGGTGCTCGGCATCCTCGAACAGATGGGCCTGCCGCGGAACTACATCGGCTTCATCTTCCTGATCGCCACGGTGCTGCTGTACGCCGGCATCGGCGTGATGAGCCGCACCAGCGACGCGGCCGAGTACTACGTGGCCGGCCGGCGCGTGCCGGCGATGTACAACGGCATGGCGACCGGCGCCGACTGGATGAGCGCCGCCTCGTTCATCGGCATGGCCGGCACGCTGTACCTCACGGGCTACGGCGGCCTCGCGTTCATCCTCGGCTGGACCGGCGGTTATTGCCTGGTGGCGCTGTTCCTCGCGCCCTACCTGCGCAAGTTCGGCCAGTTCACGATCCCCGACTTTCTGGGCGCGCGTTATGAAGGCAACCTGCCGCGCCTGCTGGGCATCATCGCCGCGATCCTGTGCTCGTTCACCTACGTGGTGGCGCAGATCTACGGCGTGGGCCTGATCACCGCGCGGCTCTCGGGGCTGGCGTTCGAGATCGGCATCTTCGTCGGCCTGGGCGGCATTCTGGTGTGCTCGTTCCTCGGCGGCATGCGCGCCGTGACGTGGACGCAGGTGGCGCAGTACATCATCCTGATCGTGGCCTACCTGATCCCGGTGATCTGGCTGTCGGTCAAGCAGACCAGCGTGCCGGTGCCGCAGGCGATCTACGGTTACCAACTCGAGAAGGTGAGCGCGCTCGAGAAGAAGCTGATCGACGACCCGAAGGAAAAGCAAGTCATCGCCGTCTTCAAGCAGCGCGCCGACGACCTGGGCGCGAAGCTCAAGGACATCCCGACCGCACTCGCTGCCGACAAGGCCGCCGCAACGAAGAAGCTCGACGACGCCAAGGCGGCCAACGCGCCGGCCACCGTGGTCCAGGCCGCCGAGAAGGCGCTGGCCGCCGTGCCCAAGGACGACGCCGAAGCCAAGAAGGCCTGGACCGCCGCGAAGGCCGCCAACGAGGCCCGCGCCAAACCGCTGGCCGGCATGCCGCGCCACGCCGACCAGTACGCCGGCGACCCGAACGGCGACGACAAGGCCAGGAAGGCCTACGACGTGTCGCGCTGGAACTTCCTCGCGCTGGTGTTCTGCCTGATGGTGGGCACGGCCGCGTTGCCGCACATCCTGATGCGTTACTACACCACGCCGTCGGTCAAGCAGGCGCGTGAATCGGTGACCTGGTCGCTGTTCTTCATCTTCCTGCTGTACTTCACGGCACCGGCGCTCGCGGTGCTGGTGAAGTTCGAGGTCTTCTCGGTGCTGGTGGGCACGCCCATCGACCAGCTGCCGGCGTGGATCGCGAACTGGGCGCGCGTCGACCCGACGCTGCTGTCGGTGGCCGACGTGAACGGCGACGGCATCTTCCAGCTGGGTGAAATGCGCATCGGCGGCGACATCATCGTGCTCGCCACGCCAGAGATCGCCGGCCTGCCGTACGTGATTTCGGGGCTGGTGGCCGCGGGTGGCCTGGCGGCGGCGCTGTCGACCGCCGACGGCCTGCTGCTGACGATCGCCAACGCGCTGTCGCACGACCTGTACTACAAGATGATCGACCCGAACGCTTCGACCTCGCGCCGTGTCGCGATCTCCAAGGCGCTGCTGCTGGTGGTGGCCCTGGCGGCGGCCGGTGTGGCGGCGCAGAAGCCGGCCGACATCCTGTTCCTGGTGTCGGCGGCGTTCTCGTTCGCTGCCGCGGCCTTCTTCCCGGCGCTGGTGCTCGGCATCTTCTGGAAGCGTGCCAACAAGTGGGGTGCCTCGCTCGGCATGATCGCCGGCCTGGGCATCACCCTGTACTACATGATCACGACCCAGCCCTGGATGCGCGGGGTCTTCGGCGTCACGAGCCCGGTCGAGCTGTGGTTCGGCATCCTGCCGATCTCGGCCGGCGTGTTCGGTGTGCCGCTCGGTTTTGCGGTGATCATCATCGTGAGCCTGCTGACCGGCCAACCGCGCAAGGACACGCAGGATCTGGTGGAGCACGTGCGCTACCCCGACCTGAAGCCGGCCCGCTGACGGGCTGGACGGGCCGCTCCCGGCCCGGTGTCCATTCAACAGGCCCCGTTCGAAAGAGCGGGGCCTTTTTCATGGCGCCGCCGTGCGCAACCGGCGCCGGCCGCCAACCGCCGCTGCGGCGCGTCAGGCCAGGAAGTTTTCGAGCAAGCTCGCCAGCGCTTCGGGCTGGTCGTGGTGGAGCATGTGGCCGGCCGGGCCGATCACGTGTTTTTCCACGTTCGCGACCACGCTCAGGCGCTCGTGGAATTCTTCTTTCGTGAAGCGCGTGCCCCACCACTTGGCCACGTCGGTCTGGTCGCCTTCGACCCACATCAGCGGCGCGGTGATCAGCTTCCAGCATTCGAGCACTTCGTCGCGCTGGTACAGGTGCGGGTTGATGCGCTTGTGCGCCGGGTCGCCGAGGATCTCCCAGCGGCCCGCCTTACCGTCGCTGCTGGCCTGCTGGCGCGACCAGTGCGGCGCGAGCCAGGCCGCACGCTGCAATGACAGCAGCGGATTCGTCTTGCGCAGGCGTTCGGCCACTTCGTCGACGCTGGCGTAGTCGCGCATCAGCGCCGGTTGCTTCAGCTCGTCGAGCCACTGCTGCAGCCGCTTCGGTGCCTGCGTGGGCTTGGTGCGTGGCATGCCGAAACCTTCGAGGTTGATCAGCCGGCGGATGCGCTCGGGCCGCACGCCGGCATACAACATCACCACGTTGCCGCCCATGCTGTGGCCGAGCAGGTCGATCTTGCGCCCGACCGCCGCGTCGGTGAACACGAGCTGGTCGAGCGCGGCGTCGAGATCGCCGAGGTAGTCGGGCATCCAGTAGGTGTCGGCGGCGGGGCTTTCGGTCAGGCCGAAGCCGCGCCAGTCGAGCGCGATCACGTGGCGCTCGCTGGCCAGCGCATCGACGACGAACTGGAACGACGCGGCCACGTCCATCCAGCCGTGCAGCATCACGAGCGGCGGGCGCGCGGTGGTGGCTGAAGCGGCGTCGCCCCATTCGAGCACGTGGTAGCGCAGGCCGCGGACGTCGATGAAACGACTGCGGCCGGGGCGGCGAACGGGGTAGGCGGCGAGACTCATGCTTTGCACTGTACGCGGCGCGGCTGCAAGCGTCTGTCGATGCGGCGACACCACAGCCCGGTGCGAGAATCCGCGCATGAACCCCGCCGCCCCGACCTTCACGCTGCGCGCCGCCGTCGTCGGCGACGTGAGCGCCATCGTGCAACTGATCCGCGATCTGGCCGAGTTCGAGCAGCTCAGCCACCTGGTGCAGGTCACGCCCGAGAAGCTGCGCCCGCAGCTCTTCGGCGAAAAGCCGGCCGCCGAAGCGATGGTGGCCGAGCGTGATGGCGAGGTCGTGGCCTTCGCGCTGTACTTCACCAACTTCTCGACCTTCCTGGCCCAGCCCGGGCTCTACCTCGAAGACCTGTACGTGAAGCCCGAGCACCGCGGCCACGGCATCGGCAAGGCGCTGCTCAAGCGCCTGGCGGCGCTGGCGGTCGAGCGCGACTGCGGCCGCTTCGAGTGGAGCGTGCTCGACTGGAACACGAGCGCGATCACGGTCTACGAGAAGATGGGCGCGACGGTGATGCCCGAGTGGCGCATCTGCCGCACCACCGGCGACGAGTTGCGGGCGATGGCGAAAGCGGATTGACGTGTTGAACGGGGTGCCCGACGACTACGCCGCGTTGCACGCCGGCTTTCGCTGGCACGTGCCCGAGCGGTTCAACATTGCCGAAGTCTGCTGCGCACGCTGGGCGCGCGACACGCCGCAGGCGGTGGCGATCCGCTGCGAACACGAAGACGGGCGCACCGCGACCCACACCTACGCCGAGCTGCACCGCGCCGCGAACCAGCTCGCGCATGCGCTGACGCGCCTCGGTGTGGCGCGCGGCGACCGCGTGGCGATCGTGATGCCGCAGCGCTTCGAGACCGCGGTGGCGCACATCGCGCTGTACCGGCTCGGCGCGGTCGGCATGCCGCTGTCGATGCTGTTCGGACCCGAGGCGCTGGAATACCGGCTCAACGACAGCGAGACACGCCTGGCGATCGTCGATGAAAGTGGCATCGACAACCTGCTGGCCGCGCGGCCGCTGTGCGTGGGGTTGAAAACCATCGTCGCGGTCGGCGGTGCGCAAGGGCAGGGCGATGTCGACTGGCGTGCCGCGCTCGAAGGCGAAGCCGGCAGCTTCACGCCGGTCGACACGCGCGCCGACGACGCGGCCGTGTTGATCTACACCAGCGGCACCACCGGCCCGCCGAAAGGTGCGCTGATTCCGCACCGCGCATTGATCGGCAACCTGAGCGGCTTCGTGGCGAGCCAGAACTGGTTTCCGCACGTCGAGATGCAAGGCCCGCACTGCGGCGACGACGCACCGGTGTTCTGGTCACCCGCCGACTGGGCCTGGACCGGCGGGCTGATGGACGCGCTGCTGCCCACGCTCTACTTCGGCTGCGAGATCGTCGCGTACCAGGGCCGTTTTTTCGCCGAGAGCGCGTTCGAGCTGATGCAGCGTTACCGCGTCACGCACACCTTCCTGTTCCCGACCGCGCTGAAGGCGATGATGAAGACGGTGCCGCTGCCGCGCACCCGCTACGACCTGCGCTTGCGCGCGATCATGAGCGCCGGCGAGGCGGTGGGCGACGCGGTGTTCGCCTACTGCCGCGACAAGCTCGGCGTCGTCGTCAACGAGATGTTCGGCCAGACCGAGGTGAACTACATCGTCGGCAACAGCGCCCAGCGCTGGCCGGCGCGCCCCGGCAGCATGGGCCGGCCCTACCCGGGCCACCGCGTCGCGGTGATCGACGACGAAGGCCGCGAATGCGCGCGCGGCACGCCCGGCGACGTGGCGCTGCACCGCCTCGACGTGCACGGCCACCCCGACCCGGTGTTCTTCCTCGGCTACTGGAAGAACGATGCGGCCACCGTGGGCAAGTTCACCGGCGACCCTTTGAGTAGCTGGTGCCGGACCGGCGACATGGCGGTGATGGATGCCGACGGCTACCTCTGGTACCACGGCCGCAGCGACGACGTGTTCAAGGCCGCGGGCTACCGCATCGGGCCGAGCGAGATCGAGAACTGCCTGGTCAAGCACCCGGCGGTCGCGAACGCTGCGGTCGTGCCCAAGCCCGATGCCGAGCGCGGTGCGGTGGTGAAGGCCTTCGTGGTGCTGGCCGCCGGCTTCACCGGCGACGCCGCGCTGGTGGCTTCTCTGCAAGCCCACGTGCGCGGCAAGCTCGCGCCCTACGAGTACCCGAAAGACATCGAGTTCATCGACGCCCTGCCGATGACGACGACCGGCAAGGTGCAGCGCCGCGTGCTGCGGCTGCAAGAGGAAGAGCGCGCCAGAAAAGGCGGCTGAAGCGCAGCCGGCCTCAGGCGGCGTTAAGGGCGGCGAGGCGTTGCACGGTCGTGATGCTGCGGAACGTGGCGCGCAGCCCGAGCGCACGCTCGAACGCCGCGTTCGAGAACTTCGACTCGCTCTGCTTGTCGCGGCTCATCCAGTAGAGCTCGCGGCCTTGTGCATGAAAGGCGTCGAGCTCGTTGTTGAAGCCCTTCACGATCTTCAGTTGCGCCGCATCGAAAGGCCGGGCCACGAAGCCGACCACGAACGATGCCGCGTGCTCCAGCTCGTGCGCATCGAAGGGCCGGCACGCGGCGATCGCTTCCACCTCGGCCACGCTGCGCACGAAGCTGTGCACCTCGAAGCCGAACGCGGCCAGCAGCTGCTTTTCGATCTTCTGCTCCAGCGCCGCCATGTCGCGTGCCCGGGTCTCGAAGAGCACGTTGCCGCTGGCGATGAAGGTGCTCACGTTCGGGAGGCCGAGCGCCTCGAACTGCGCCTTGAGCGCGTCCATCTTGACAGTGCGCCCGCCGACATTGACGGCGCGCAGGAAGGCGATGCAGCGTGACATGGGCAGTGAGCGTGTTGACGAGTCAGGCAGTGTCGCTCGGCGCGCGGCTCAGTTCGTTGTTCGCTTCGACCAGCGTCTTCAGCATCGCCATGAAGCGCACCCGGTCGGCGGCGGGCAGCGGCGCCAGCATGCGCGCTTGAGCCCGCAGCATGCCCGGCACCAGTTCGTCGAGCAGCGTCTCGGCGGCGGGCGTCAGCGTGAGCAGGCGCACGCGTTTGTCGTCGGGCGAGGCGCTGCGCTGGATCAGCTCGCGGCGCTCGAGCCGGTCGATCACGCCGGCGATGGTCGAGGTGTCGAAGCCGATGGTCGCGGCCAGCGTGCGCTGGTCGAGCCCCGGCTGGCGCCGCACCGTCTGCAGCGCGGCGAACTGCACCGGCGTGACACCGAAGGCCTCGGTTTCTTCGAGGAACACCGCCACCGCGATCTGCTGCAGCCGGCGGATGTAGTGGCCGGGCAGGGTGTCGATGTCGATCTGGGCGGCGCTGTTTTTTTTCATGGGTTCGGACGGTTGCGGGTTAACCCTCGATGCGTTCGAGAATGTTATCACTATACTAATCGTCAGCATACTGTTAATCAGCACGCAACTCATCAAGCGGGGTCGGGATGAACTCAGACAACACATCGCTGCCGGTAGTGGTCGCCGGCGGTGGCATCGGCGGCCTGGCGGCGGCGCTGGCGCTGGCGCGGCAGGGCTTCCGCGTCAAGGTGCTGGAGCAGTCGCCGCAGATCGGCGAGATCGGTGCCGGCATCCAGCTCGGGCCGAACGCGTTCGCCGCCTTCGACGCGCTGGGCGTGGGCGAGCGGGCACGCGCGGCGGCCGTCTACACCGAACGTTTGGTCATGATGGACGCGGTGGACGAGACCGAGGTCGGCGCGATCCCGGTGGGCGACGCGTTCCGCACGCGCTTCGGCAACCCGTATGCGGTGATCCACCGTGCCGATGTGCACGGGGCGCTGTTCGACGCGGTGAAGCAGACCGAGCGCATCGAGTTCTGCACCTCGACCCGGGTCGAACACATCGAACAACGCGCGAGCGGCGTGACGGTGTTCGACGTGGGTGGCCAGGCGCACCATGGCGTTGCACTGATCGGTGCCGACGGCGTGAAGTCGGCAGTGCGCCAGCAACTCGTCGGCGACCAGGTGCGCGTGTCGGGCCACGTGGTCTACCGCGCGGTCGTCGATGCCGCAGATTTCCCGGCCGACCTGCGCTGGAACGCGCCGGCCGTGTGGGTCGGCCCGAACTGCCACCTCGTGCACTACCCGTTGCGGAGCGGCGAGCAGTACAACCTGGTCGTCACCTTTCACAGCCGGTATGAAGAAACCTGGAGCGTGAGCGTTGGCAGTGCCGAGGAAGTGCAGTCGTACTTCGCCGGCATCGGCGAGCGACCGCGCCAGTTGCTCGCGCTGCCGAAGAGCTGGAAACGCTGGGCCACGGCCGACCGCGAGCCGATCACGCAGTGGAGCTTCGGCCGCTGCACGCTGCTCGGCGACGCTGCGCACCCGATGCTGCAATACCTCGCACAGGGTGCCTGCATGGCGCTCGAAGACGCGGTGACGCTGGGCGAGGCGCTGCGTGCGAACGGCACCGCGCGCAGCGGCGACTTTGCAACGGCCTTCGGGCACTACGAACGTTCGCGCGTCGCGCGCACCGCGCGCGTGGTGCTGTCGGCGCGCGAGATGGGCCGCATCTACCACGCCAAGGGCGTGGAGCGGCTGGTGCGCAACGACCTGTGGCGTGGCCGCGCGCCCGAGCGCTACTACGACGCGCTCGAATGGCTGTACGGCTGGCGTGCCGAGCATTGCCTCGCCGCCTGAATTGTTCAGAATCACCCGAGGAGACCTTTCATGAACTTCGCCTTCGATCCCGAACCCCGCGTCACCGTGCCGGTGGCCGGCACCGACACCGTCTTCCCGGTGCGCCGCATCTACTGCGTCGGCCGCAACTACGCGGCGCATGCGCGCGAAATGGGTTTCGACCCCGACCGCGAGCCGCCGTTCTTCTTCTGCAAGCCCGACAACGCGACCGTCGTGGTGCTGCCCGGCCAGACGGTCGACGTGCACTACCCGAGCCAGAGCAGCGACTACCAGCACGAGATCGAACTCGTCGTCGCCATCGGCAAGGCCGGGCACGACATTCCTGCGGAACGCGCCAACGAACACGTGTTCGGTTACGCCGTGGGCCTGGACATGACCCGCCGCGACCTGCAGTTGAAGCTGCGCGACAAGGGCCGGCCGTGGGAACTGGGCAAGGCCTTCGACGAGTCGGCGCCGATCGCGCCGATCCACGCGGCGTCGAAGATCGGGCACCCGACGCAGGGCGCGGTGTGGGTGAAGGTCGACGGCGCCGACCGCCAGCGCAGCGACATCAACAAGCTGATCTGGTCGGTGCCCGAAGTCATCGCGAATCTGTCGATGTATTTCGAGCTGAAGCCCGGCGACCTGATCTACAGCGGCACACCCGAAGGCGTGGGCCAGGTCGAACGCGGGCAGACGATGCACGGCGGCATTGACGGGCTCGGTGAGCTGAAAGTGCGGGTGGTCTGACATGGACCGCGCAGCGCACAACTCACCCGAAAGCCAAGCCGAACGCGAAGCCTTCTACGGCCGCGCCGACACGCAGAGCATGGCGCCGCTGTGGACGCGCCTGAAATCGCTGGTGCCGGCCGAGCCCACGCCGGTGGGCGTGGCGCACCAGTGGCGCTACGAAGACGTGCGCCCCTACGTGCTCGAATCGGCCCAGCACATCAGCGCGGCCGAAGCCGAACGCCGCGTGATGATCCTCGAGAACCCCGGCCTGCGCGGCAGCTCGCAGATCACGAGCTCGCTGTACGCCGGCTTGCAGCTCATCATGCCGGGCGAGGTGGCGCCCGCCCACCGCCACACGCAAAGCGCGCTGCGTTTCATCATCGAAGGCAGCGGCGCGCACACCACGGTCGACGGCGAGAAGACGCTGATGCAACCCGGCGACTTCGTCATCACGCCATCGTGGACCTTCCACCACCACGGCCACGACGCGAGCGGGCCGATGGTCTGGCTCGACGGCCTGGACATTCCCATCGTCGCGCTCTTCAACAGCACCTTCCGCGAAGACCACCATGCGATGGAGGCAGAAGTCACTCGCCCGATCGGCGATGCGCTCGCGCGTTACGGCAGCGGGCTGCTGCCGGTGGGTTATCGATCGAAGTCGCTGAACTCGCCGGTCTTCAACTACCCGTATGCCCGCACCCGCGAAGCGCTGCACGCGTTGACCCGCGGCGGCGAACCCGACGCGCACCTCGGCCACCTGATGCGCTACGTCAACCCGCTCGACGGCGGCTGGGCGATGCCGACGATGGCGACCATGATCCGGCTGCTGCCGAAAGGCTTCGCGACGAAGCTTTACCGGTCGAGCGACAGCATGGTCTTCGTCGCGGTCGAAGGAGCGGGCGAGATCCGCGTCGGCGCGCAGCGTTTCGTGCTGGCGCCGCACGACGTGGTCGTGGTGCCGGGCTGGATGGCGTACACGCTGCACGCCAGCGACGACCTCGTGCTGTTCTCGTATTCCGACCGCGTGGCGCAAGAGAAGCTCGGCTTCTTCCGCGAGCAGCGACTGGCGAACTGATTTCGAACCCCAAGAAGACAACGGAGACCAACCCATGAAGACCCACTCTCTCGTCGCCGCGCTGTTCGGTGCTGCCGCCCTGTTCCACGCGCCGGCCTTTGCGCAGACCGACTACCCGAACAAACCGGTCACGCTGATCACTGCGTTCGCGCCCGGCAGCGGACCGGATGCCACCTTGCGCCTCGTCGCCGAAAAACTCGGCAAACTCTGGAACCAGCGCGTGCAGGTGGAAAACAAACCCGGCGGCGGCGGCCTGATCGCGATGGACGCCGTCAAACGCGCCACGCCCGACGGCTACACACTGCTGCAGCTCGACAGCGACCACCTGGCCGCCGTGCCGCACCTCTACAAACAGCGTGGTGCCGAGGCGGTGAAGAGTTTCGAGCCGGTGGCCTCGATCTTCCGCACCACCTTCCTCGTGGCCGTGCCGACCGATTCCAAGTTCAAGACACTCGCCGACATCGTCGCCGCCGCCAAGGCCGCCCCGGGCAAGGTGAGTTACGGCTCGTGGGGCGTGGGCAGCCCGGGCCACCTGGGCGGCACGCTGCTCGAACTGCAGACCGGCATCGACATGCAGCACATTCCTTACCGCGAGGTGAGCCAGCTCTTCATGTCGGTCGGTGCCGGCGACGTGAGCTGGAGCCTGGGCACGCTGCCGTCGAGCTCGGGTGCGTACAAGGCGGGCAAGCTGCGTTACATCGCGGTGGCCTCGAGCAAGCGCCTGCCGCAGGTGCCCGAGGTGCCGACGGCCGCTGAAGCCGGTGGGCCGAAAGACTTCGACGTGAACGCGTTCGTCGTGCTGGTCTCGCCCAAGGGCCTGCCACCGGCCGTGCGTGCGAAGATCAATGCGGACGTGGCCAAGGTGCTGACCGACGCCGAGGTCAAGGCGCGCTTCGACACCTTCGCGTTCGAGCCGATCGCGTGGTCGCCCGAAGAGATCGGCCGCAACGCCGAGGCCAAGTCGAAGGTCTACGAACAGCTGGTGAAGAAGGCGAACATCAGCCTGGAGTGAGCCGCGTCTTCTAGATCGTGCGCTGGTCGACGCGCTTCGCCAGCGCCTCGGCGCTTTCGCGGCGCTCGCTGTAGCGGTCGACGAGGTAGGGTGCCACGTCGCGCGTCAGCAGCGTGAACTTCACCAGCTCTTCCATCACGTCGACCACCCGTTCGTAGTAGGCCGAAGGCTTCATGCGCCCGGCCTCGTCGAACTCCTGGTACGCCTTGGCCACCGACGACTGGTTCGGGATCGTGATCATGCGCATCCAGCGGCCGAGCACACGCAGCTGGTTCACCGCGTTGAACGACTGCGAGCCGCCCGAGACTTCCATCACCGCGAGCGTCTTGCCCTGCGTCGGCCGCACCGCGCCGAGGCTGAGCGGGATCCAGTCGATCTGCGCCTTCATGATCCCGGTCATCGCGCCGTGGCGCTCGGGCGAGGTCCACACCATGCCCTCGGCCCAGGCCGCTGCGTCGCGCAGTTCCTGCACTTTCGGGTGGCTGTCGGGCGCGGCATCGGGCAGTGGCAGGCCGGTGGGGTCGAAGATGCGCACCTCGCCGCCCATCGCCAGCAGCAGGCGCGCGGCTTCGAGCGTCAGCAGTCGGCTGTACGAGCGCTCGCGCAGCGAGCCGTAGAGCAGCAGGAAGCGCGGCGCGTGGGTCGAGGGTGCGGCGCCTGCCAGCTGCGCGCTGGTCGGCCGGTTGAACAGGGCCCGGTCGACGTTGGGCAGGCTGAGGTCAAGGAGCGACACGGTGGCCTTTCTCGTCGATGACACGTTCGCCGTCTTCCTTCGCGAACGCAGCGCGCTGCGGTGACGGCAGGATGTCGAGCACCTGTTCCGAAGGCCGGCACAAGCGCGTGCCCAGCGCGGTCTGCACGATGGGCCGGTTCATCAGGATCGGGTGCGCCACCATCGCATCGATCAGCTGATCGTCGCCCAGCGTCGGGTCACCGAGACCGAGTTCGTCGTGAGGCGTGCCCTTGCTGCGCAGCAGCTCGCGCACCGGCATGCCGAGCGCCGCGATCAGTTCGACCAGCTTCGCGCGACCGGGCGGCGTGACGAGGTACTCGACGATCACCGGCTCGACCCCGCTGTTGCGGATCAGCGCCAGCGTGTTGCGCGAGGTGCCGCAATCGGGGTTGTGGTAGATCGTGATCGAAGGCGCTGCGGCCTCAGGGTGCGGGTTTGTCGTCATGTCCGAGTCCGTGGTGAAGGGTCAGGCCGATCGTCGCGCCGGCACATTGCGCCAGCACGAAGCCCAAGACGCTCGAAGGCGCGATACCGGCGAAGCTGTCGCTGAACATGCGGCCGAAGGCGGCGGCAGGGTTCGCGAACGAGGTGGAGGCGGTGAACCAGTAGGCCGCGCCGATGTAGCCGGCGACCATCGCCGAGGCCCGGCCGGCGGGTGCGCGAAGAATGACCAGCAGCAGCCCGGCGGTGGCCACGGCTTCGGCGATCCACTGGCCCGTGCCGCTGCGAACCTTGCTCGAGAACTGCAGGATCGTCATGTCGAACATCGCGTGGGCGAGCCACGCGCCGAGCATCGCGCCGACCAGTTGCGCGGCGACATACGGAACGAACGCAGCCTTCGGCAACTCGCCGCGCCACGCCATCACGGCGCTGACGGCCGGGTTGAAGTGCGCGCCGCTGACCGGGCCGAAGACTTCGATCAGCACATAGAGACCGCCGACCGTGGCCAGCGTGTTGGCAAGCAGGGCCAGGGCCATGTTCTCGCCCGACAGGCGCTCGGCCATGATGCCGGAGCCGATCACGACAGTGAGCAAGAGCAGCGTGCCGAGCGCTTCGGAGATGAGTTTGCGCGGCAAGCTCATCTGCGGCAGCAGGCCGGGCCGAACATCGAACCGAGTTGTGTCAGGTAGCCACGCGTCGCGGGGTAGTGCCCGCCGTCGCCGAACAGGCCGATGGCCGCCGGCCCGGAGCCTGCGGCGCGCCAGGTGCCGAACACGTGGTCCCACAGCAGCAATGCGCTGCCGAAGTTGCAGTTCGCTTCCGCCACGCTGGCCGAGTGGTGCCAGCGGTGTGCTTCGTTGCTGCTGAACACCCGGTTGAGCCAGCCGCTGCGCAGCTCGATGTTGGCGTGTTGCAGCATCAGCACCGGCTGCGTGATGGCCAGGCAGGCCAGCAGCACATCGGCCGGCACACCGGCGAGCAGCAGCGGCCCGATGGCGAACACTTGGTTGATCGCGTGGTTGAGCGGGTGGAAGCGAAAGTTGTTCAGCGTGTAGAGCCGCCGGCTGCTGTGGTGCAGCGCGTGCAGCCACCACAGGCCGCGGTTCGCGTGGTGCCAGCGGTGCGTGCCGTACTTGGCGAGTTCGATCCACAAAAGTGCTGACACCACCTGCAGCGCGAACGGCAGGTCGTGCGCCGGATGTGCTGCTGGTTCGAGCTGAGCGGCAGCGGGCCACAGCGTGATCAAGGCGACCGGCAGCGCCACTTTGAGCAGCGGATCGACCGCGCCGATGAGCACGGCCGCGCTGCCGAGATCGGTGCGTGTGTCGCCGGACGCCTGGTTCCATGCCGGCCGGTAGGGCATCCAGCGTTCGAGCACGGCAGCCAGCGCCAGCACCACGATGCTGGACAAGGTGACCACCGTCTCCAGCGGCCCACCGTTGGCACGGGCGATCAGGAATGCCACCAGGCTGGCGCCGATCGACAGCCAGAGCAGGTGCCGCGAAATCAGCGCGCGCACTTCAGCTTTGCCCGATCTGCTTGAGCTCGCGCTGGATCGCCATCGAGCCCAGGCTCTGGATCGGCAGCGCAAGCATCAGTTCGATGCGGCGCTTCAGCGTGATGGCGGTCGACATGAAAGCGTGCGCCTTCTCGACGTCGGTGCCTTCCACCGTGGCCGGGTCGGGCACGCCCCAGTGCGCGGTCATCGGCTGGCCCGGCCACACCGGGCACATCTCGCCGGCGGCGTTGTCGCAGACGGTGAACACGAAGTCGAGCTTCGGCGCGCCGGGCAGGGCAAACTCGTCCCAGTATTTGCTGCGGTAGCCGTCGGTCGGCACGCGCAAGGTCTTCAGCGTCGACAACGCGAACGGGTTGACCGCGCCGTTCGGGTGACTGCCGGCCGAGTAGGCCTTGAAGCGCGGTGCGCCGAGTTGATTCATGAGGCCTTCGGCAAGGATCGAACGGGCCGAGTTGCCGGTGCAGACGAACAGCACGTTTTGAACGGGGTCGGACACGGTGTTTCCTTGGGTGTGGGTGTTGGCCGCGGCTCAGCAGCAGGCGATGGGCTGGGTCGTCACGAGGCAGTCTTCACCCTGGCAACAATGCGCGGTGAGGTAGGCCAGCAGGCCGTTCATGCGCTCGTAGGCGGCGCGGTAGATCAGGTTGCGCCCGTCGCGCTGCTGCGAGACGAGGCCGGCGTTCGTCAGTTCCTTCAGGTGGAACGACAGCGTGGTGGCGGCCACGCCCAGCTCTTCGCTCAATGCGCCCGGCGTGAGGCCGAGGGGGCCGGCGACGACGAGCGTGCGGAACACGCGCAGCCGGCTTTCCTGGGCGAGGGCGGCGAGGGATCTGACGACATCTTGTTCTTCCATAGTTCAATAATGATTGAACTATGGAATGATGTCAAGCCTCGTGGTTCAGTTTCAAGCCCGGCACCGGCCAGTCGTCGATCGCGATCAGCCGGCCGCTGCCCGACAGCGTGACGTACGCGGTGCGCCGGTCATTCCCGCCGAAGCACAGGTTGGTCGTGAAGCGGTCGGGCAGCGGCACGTGGCTGGTCAGGCTGCCGTCGGGAGAGACGATGCTGATGCCGCCGTGCATCAGTGTCGCCACGCACAGGTTGCCGAGCGCGTCGACGGCCATCGAATCGAAGCGCTGCCAGTGGTTGCCCGGCGAGGCGGCGAGCAGCCGGCCGCCGTGCGGTGACGGCCAGGTGTCCTTGCGCACCTGGCCGGGCGCGCTGATGTCGAAGGCCCAGAGGCGGGCGCCTTCGGTTTCGGCGTAGTAGAGCGTGTTGCCGTCGGGCGAGAGGGCGATGCCGTTGGGCGTGAGCACCGGGCGGGCGATCGCTTTGACAGCGCTGCCGTCGGGCTGGCCGTAATGAAGGCCGCCGCGGTCCATCTCGGTCTCGCGCACCTTGCCCAGGTCGGTGAAGTAGAAGCCGCCGTGGGCGTCGAAGACGATGTCGTTCGGGCCGCGCAGGCCGAGGCCCTCGACCGAGTCGTACAGGCGCTCGAAACGGCCGGTGGCCAGGTCGACGCGTTCGATGCGGCCGCCGGAATAGTCTTCGGCCTGGCCGATCGGCCGGTGCGTGCCGTCGATCTCGCGCGTCCAGCGAAAGCCACCGTTGTTGCAGACGTAGACCGCGCCGTCGGGCCCGATGGCCGCGCCGTTCGGGCCGCCGCCCAGGTCGGCGACAACGTGAACCCGGCCGTCGGGCGTGACGCGGCTGAGCGTGCCGCGTGCGATCTCGACCAGCAGCACCGAGCCGTCGTCCATGGCGACCGGGCCTTCGGGGAACTGCAGGCCGCTGGCGAGTTCGCGAATCTTCATGGCATGTCTCCGGTTGTCGTTGGGGCTCGGGTGTGGGGCGGCTTCAGCACGCCGCTGGCGATGAACACGCCGCCGGCCATCATCCTGTCGACCTGCAGGCCGCTCAGGTGCTTTGCGAGCAGGCTCCATGGGCTGCCGAGGCCGGCCAGAGAGCTCACGGAGTAGCGCGCGGCGCCGAGCACGAACAGGTTCACCGGCCAGGCCCAGAACGGCGCCCACTGCAGGCCGGAAGCGACGACGCGTGCGCCCGGGCGCAGGTGCTGCAGCACGTTCTGGATGGCGAGCGGTTCGCGCACGATGTCGTGGGTGAAGTGGAACAGCGCCGCGTCGGCCCGCCCTTCGATGTGGGCCGCTTCGACCGACGCTTGGATCAGTTCGACGTTGTTCCAGCCGTGCCGCGCCACGCGCTCATGGGCCAGGCGGATCATCTCCGGGCTTTGTTCGATGCCGACGATGCGGCCTGTCGCACCGACCGCCGGTTGCAGCAGCGGCAGACTCAGGCCGGTGCCACAGCCCAGGTCGAAGACCGTGTCGCCGCTTTTCAGCCCGAGCCGCGCGACGGCGCGCTCGCGCACCGGCTCGAACAGCGCGAGCTCCAGGTCGTACACACCGGCGCGGCGCCGGTACTGGGCCAGCGCGGCGCTGTGGTCGGGCGGCGGGCGGGGGGCGGGCGGCATCGGCAGGGGCGGCGTGGGTCAGGCCATGCTACGCCGCCGCCAGCCCGTGCCGGCAACGCACAATCGCGGTCATGCAGGACCTGACATCGCGCGCCTTCGGCCCCTGGGTGAAAACGCTGAGCGCGCAAACCGTGCGTGCCGACCTGCTCGCCGGTGTGCTGGGTGCGCTGCTGGTGCTGCCGCAGGGCTTCGCTTTCGCGGCGCTCGCCGGCCTGCCGCCGGAGTACGGCCTGTACACCGCGATCGTGCCGTGCGTGATCGCGGCCTTGTTCGGTTCGAGCTGGCACGTGGTCTCGGGCCCGACCAACGCCAACTCGCTGGCGCTGTTCGCGATGCTCGCGCCGCTGGCCGTGGTCGGCTCGCCGGCTTACATCCAGCTGGCGCTCGCGGTCACGGTGCTGGTGGGCGTGATGCAGTGGCTGATCGGCGCGCTGCGGCTCGGCTCCATCGCCAATTTCATCTCGCCTTCGGCGTTGCGTGGGTTCACGAGCGGCGCGGCAGTGCTGATCGCACTGCATGCGCTGACCGACGTGTTCGGCCTGGCCGCACCCGCAGCGCACGGCACGCAGGCCTTGCTCGGTCACCTCGGCGAACAGCTCGGTGCGTTGCGGCCCGCGGCGCTGATGGTGGCGGCCTGCACGGTCGTGGTGGTGCTGGTGGCCCGAAGACTGCTGCCGCGCTGGCCGGGCATGCTGCTCGGTCTGGTGGCCGGCACCGCGCTCGCGTACGCCTTGAACAGCGTTTGGCCATGGCCGCGGTTGGGCAGTGTCGCGGTGGTCGGCAGCCTGCCGGCAATCTGGCCGCGCTTCCAGCTGCCATCGGTGCAGCTCGGCAGCCTGCCCGAGCTGCTGTCGATCGCCTTCGCGTTGACCATCGTGGCGCTGGGCCAGTCGATCTCCATCGCCAAGCTCGTGGCCGCACGCTCCGGCCAGGCCATCGACGCGAACCGCGAGTTTCGCGGCCAGGGCTTGTCGAACATCGTCGGTGGTTTTTTCTCGTCCTACGTGTCCTGCGGTTCGCTGAACCGGTCCTTGCCGAACCTGGAAGCCGGCGCGCGCACGCCGCTGGCCGCCGTGTTCGCCTCGCTCTGGCTGCTGCTCTTGCTGGCGTTCACGGCGCCGCTGCTGGCGCTGATCGCGCTGCCGGCGATCGCCGGGCTGCTGCTGGTGGTGGCGTGGTCGCTGCTCGACCTGCCGGGCTGGCGCCGGCTCTGGCGCGACGGCCGCGACGACTTCGCGATCGCCGCCGTCACGGCACTGGCCACGGTGACGATCCGCATCGAGATGGCGATCGTGCTCGGCACCTTCCTGTCGCTGGTGGTCTACCTGCACCGCACCTCGCGGCCTTACATGCGGGTGATGGGCTTCGACAACATGCAATCCGAGCGGCCCTTCGTCGTGCGCGCCGACGTGCCGGCACCGTTGCCCGAATGCCCGCAGCTGAAGATGATCCGCATGGAAGGCGAGGTCTATTTCGGCGCTGTGCCGCACGTGGCCGACCAGTTGCGTGACATGCGCGCGGCGCCCGCCGCGGCGAAGCACTTGCTGGTGATGGCCAAGAGCATGAACTTCATCGACCTGCCGGCGGCCGAGCTGTGGCGGGCCGAGCTGCAGACGCGCCGCGCGGCGGGCGGCGACCTGTACTTCCACCGGCCGCGCCCGCCGGTGCTGGAGCTCTGGCAGCGCGTGGGCTTCACGCAGGAGCTCGGCAGCGAGCACGTCTTCCCGACCAAGCGCATCGCCATCCACACGATCTTCCAGCGCCTGGACCGCGGCGTGTGTGCACGCTGCACGGTGCGGGTGTTCGAGGAGTGCGCCACGCTGCCGCCGCCGCTGGTGCTTTGAATCGGCGCTGAACTGCGGCCATACTCGCCGCATGGTTACACGCTTGCCCGGCTTGGCGCGTCTGCAGGAGATCGGTGCTGCTTTTTATGGCGGGGCATGCAGCCGCGACGAGGCACGATCGGCTGTGATCGGCGTGATCAGCGGCCAGCTGCAGTGCTCGCGCGTCAGCCTCTGGCGCTTCGACGGCACGCCCGGCGCGCTGACCCTGTTGTGCCTGGCGTCGAAGGTGACCGGAGGTGAGCTCGTCACCAGCGAACGCAGCCTGCTCGAGGCCGAGTACCGCGACTACTTCGACATGCTGGTGCGCACCGGCATGTACGTGGGCCACGACGCCATGCACGACCCGCACCTGCAACCGATGCGAGGCAACTACCTGCTGCCGAACGGCGTGCTGTCGATGCTGGACGCCGCCTTCACCGTCAACGGTCGCGCCTACGGCATGGTGTGCTGCGAGCAGACCGACCGCCTGCGCGAATGGCGTGCCGAAGAAATCCGCGATCTGCGCGCGCTCGTGGCGAAGCTGGCGCTGTTGATGGCCGCGGCCGGCGACGAGGCGCTGTGGGCCTCGCCTTCGCGGCCGATGGTGCCGATCCCCCGGCATCCCTAGCCGATTTCACGCCGGCCTTGCGCCAGCGCGTTGTGCACAGGTCTGGTACCTTCCGCTCAGGACGGATTCAGAGGAGACGCGCATGAGCGTATTACAACAACGCCTGCGAGCGCTGCCGGCAGCGCAACTGCGCGGCATGCTGCGTGGTGTCGAAAAAGAAAGCCTGCGCGCGCGCCCTGAAGGTGGCCTGGCGCTCACGCCGCACCCGGCGGCGCTGGGCTCGGCATTGGCCCACCCGAACATCACCACCGACTTCAGCGAATCGCAGCTCGAGTTCGTGACCTGCGTGCACGCCAGTGCGCAGGAATGCCTGGACGAGCTGACGCAGATCCACCAGTTCAGCTACCGCGTGCTGAAAGAGCAGGGCGACGAGATGCTGTGGGTGTCGAGCATGCCTTGCGGGCTGCCGACCGACGAGACGATTCCGCTCGGGCGCTACGGTTCGTCGAACGTGGGGCGTGCCAAGAGCGTGTACCGCATGGGTCTGGGCCACCGCTACGGCCGGCGCATGCAGACGATCTCGGGCATCCACTACAACTGGTCGATGCCGGGCGTGTCGACTGAGGCGTACTTCGACCTGATCCGCAACTTCCGGCGCCACTCGTTCCTGCTGCTCACCTTGTTCGGCGCGTCGCCGGCCTTGTGTTCGACGTTTGTTGCGGGCCGCGAACACGAGCTGCAGCCGCTCAAGGGCCACACGCTGCACATGCCGCACGGCACCTCGCTGCGCATGGGGCGCTTGGGTTACCAGAGCGACGCGCAGTCGTCGCTTTCGGTCAGCTACAACAGCCTGGAGAGTTATGCCGCGTCGCTGCAGGAAGCGTTGACGAAACCGTACCCGGCCTATGAAGCGGTCGGCATCCGCAACCCGGGTGGCGATTACAACCAGCTCGCCACCAGCCTGCTGCAGATCGAGAACGAGTTCTACGGCACGATCCGGCCGAAGCGCGTGATCTTCCCGGGCGAGCGGCCTTTGCACGCACTGCGCGAGCGCGGCGTCGAATACGTCGAGGTTCGCTGCATGGACCTCGACCCGTTCGAGCCGGTCGGCATCGGCGCATCGACGATGCAGTTCATCGACCTGTTCCTGCTGCACTGCCTGCTCAGCGACAGCCCGCCCGATTCGCCCGACGAGATCAAGGCGTTGGCGCGCAACCAGCAGAAGGTGGCGGCGCGCGGGCGCGAGCCGGGGCTGATGCTTGAGCGCGGTGGCCAGGAGCAGAGCCTGGTGGCCTGGGGCGGCGAGTTGCTGCAGGCGTTCGAGCCGATCGCGGCCACGCTCGATGGCTTGCACGGCGGCTCGGCCTACCGCGACGCGCTCGCGGCCGCGTCGAACACGCTGGCGAACACCGACACGGCCCCGTCGGCGCGCGTGCTGGCGGCGATGGCGCGCGATTTCGACAGCTCCTACGTGGCCTTCACCCGCGCCCAGTCGGAGCAGACGCGCAACCGGCTGCTCGCGTTGCCGTTCCCGGCCGAGCTGCAGGCGAAGTACGCGGCCTTGTCGAAGGCCTCGGTCGAAGTGCAGATGAGCATCGAGGCCAACGACAGCATGCCGTTCGAGATCTACCGCCAGCAGTACCTGTCGGTCGAGCGGCTCGGCGTCTCGAACAAGCGCACGCCGGCACACGCGTAGGGCTGCGAGCGCCCGGGTGGCGCTGGCGCTAGACTTTGCGTCATGACCACCTTCACCACCGTTCCCCTCGGCCGCAGCGACCTGCGCGTCACCCCCATCTGCCTGGGCACCATGACCTTCGGCGAGCAGGTCGACGAACCCACCTCGCACGCCTTGCTCGATCACGCGCTGGCGCGTGGCATCAACTTCATCGACACCGCCGAGATGTATTCGGTGCCGGTGCGGCGCGAGACCGCCGGCTCCACCGAACGATTCATCGGCAACTGGTTCGTTGCGCGGCCCGGTGCGCGCAACAAGGTCGTGCTGGCGACGAAAGTGGCCGGCCCGTCGCGCGCTTCCGACTGGATCCGCAACGGCAGCGGCAACGTCACGCCGGCCGAGATCGCCGAGGCGTGCAATGACAGCCTGAAGCGCCTGCAGACCGACGTGATCGACCTGTACCAGATGCACTGGCCGAACCGCAACACGCCGTCGTTCGGCGCGGTCTACTTCGACCCGTCGAAGGACAAGGAATTCAGCAGCATCCGCGAGCAGCTCGAAGCTTTCGCGGGCCTCGTGCGTGCCGGCAAGGTGCGGTACATCGGCCTGAGCAACGAAACGCCGTGGGGCCTGTCGGAATTCATCCGCCTGGCCGACGAACTGGGCCTGCCGCGTGTGGCGACCGTGCAGAACCCGTACACGCTGGTCAACCGCACGGTCGACAACGGCCTCGACGAAGTGATGTACCGGCAAGGTGTGTCGCTGCTCGCGTATTCGCCGCTCGCGTTCGGCTTGTTGACCGGCAAGTACGACACCGGGTTGTCGAACCAGGGCCGCATCGCGCTGTTCGAGTCGGTGCGAAAACAGCGCTGGGGCCGGCCCGAAGCGCTCGCCGCCGCCCGCCTGTACAACGAACTGGCGGTGGCCCACGGCCTCACGCCGACGCGCCTGGCGCTGGCCTTCTGCTACACCAACTGGCGCGTGGCGAGCACGATCATCGGCGTGACGACCCGCGCGCAGCTCGACGAGAACATCGACGCCTGGGGCACGACACTCTCGCCCGAGCTGCTGGCCAAGATCGACACGATCCGCTGGACCCACCGCGACCCGGCGCAGTGAAACCGTGAAGAAGAAGGCGCACGTCAGCGAGACGCCGGCGACACAGTTCCTGCGCGAACACGGCGTGAGCTTCACCGAGCACGTGTACGACTACGTCGAACACGGCGGCACGGCCGAATCGTCGCGCCAGCTCGGCGTGCCCGAAGCCGAGGTCATCAAGACGCTGGTGATGCAGGACGAGCGCGCCCAGCCGCTGATCGTGTTGATGCACGGCGACAAGCAGGTCAGCACCAAGAACCTCGCGCGGCAGATCGGTGCGAAGTCGGTCGAACCCTGCCAACCCGAGGTGGCGCAGCGCCACAGCGGCTACCAGGTCGGCGGCACCTCGCCGTTCGGGCTGCGCAAGCCGATGCCGGTGTACGTGGAAGAGACGGCGCTGGTGCTGCCGCGCATCTGCATCAACGGCGGGCGGCGTGGGTACCTCGTGGGCATCGAACCCGCGGTGTTGACGCGGCTGCTGAATGCCAAACCGGTGAACTGCGCGCTCTGAAACCGGACGCGCTTGTGCCGAGCGCAAAATAGCGGACCTTTTCGCCCAGCCCTCGCCCCATGCAGACCCTCTACCCGGTGCTCGCCGCCCTGGCGGCCTACCTGATCGGTTCGCTCTCGTTCGCCGTGATCGTGAGCCGCGCGATGGGCCTGAACGACCCGCGCACCTACGGTTCCGGCAACCCCGGCGCCACCAACGTGCTGCGCTCGGGCAACAAGGCGGCGGCGGTGCTGACGCTGCTGCTCGACGCGTTGAAGGGTTTCGTGCCGGTCGTGCTGGTGGATCAGTTCGGGTCGCCGTTCGGCCTGGGCGAAGGTACCGTCGCGCTGGTCGCGCTCGCCGCTTTCCTGGGCCACCTGTGGCCGGTGTTCTTCCGCTTCCAGGGAGGCAAGGGCGTCGCCACGGCGGCCGGCGTGCTGCTCGGCCTGAACCCGTGGCTCGGCCTCGCGACACTCGCCACCTGGGTCATCATCGCCGCCTTCTTCCGCTACTCGTCGCTCGCGGCCATCGTCGCGGCCGTTTTCGCGCCGTTCTATCAACTGCTGATCTGGGGCTTTGGTCCGGCCGCGATCAGCGTGGCGGTGATGGGCCTGCTGCTGGTCTGGCGCCACAGCGCCAACATCCAGAAGCTGCTCAAGGGCAGCGAAAGCAAGCTCGGGCAGAAGGCCGCGGGGGCGGCCCCGCACGCGCCGCCCACGAAACACGCGCACAAACATTCGCACAAACACCCAACCAAGCACGGAGAGAAAACATGAGCCAGGGCCTGCGCCGATTCCACGTCGGTGACCGACTGTCGGAGATGACGATCCACAACAACACGGTCTACCTCGCCGGTCAGGTGGCCGCCGACGCGAGCCAGGACATCCGCGGCCAGATGACGCAGGTGCTCGCCGCCATCGACAAGCTGCTGCACGAGGCCGGCACCGACAACGCGCACATCCTGATGTGCCAGATCTTCATCCGAGACCTGGCCGACTTCCCGGTGATGAACGAAGTCTGGGAAGACTGGCTCGCGCCCGGCGACGCACCGCCGCGCGCCACCGTGCAGGCGAACCTGGCCAAGCCTGAATGGCGTGTCGAGCTGGTGGTCACCGCCGCGATCTGAACCTTTCGACCAATCGGCTTTGTCTTCATGACCCAACGTGTTCTCACCGGCATCACCACCACCGGCACGCCGCACCTCGGCAACTACGTGGGCGCGATCCGGCCGGCGATCGAGGCCAGCCGCGAGCCGGGCGTGGAGAGTTTTTTCTTCCTTGCCGACTACCACGCGTTGATCAAGTGCGACGAGCCGTCGCGCATCGAACGCTCGCGCCTGGAGATCGCTGCGACCTGGCTGGCGGCCGGGCTCGACACGTCGCGCGTGACCTTCTATCGGCAGAGCGACATCGTCGAGATCCCCGAGCTGACGTGGTTGCTGACCTGCGTCGCGTCGAAGGGCCTGATGAACCGTTCGCACGCCTACAAGGCCGCGACCGATGCGAACGCGGCGGCCGGTGAAGACCCCGACGCCGGCGTCACGATGGGCCTGTTTAGCTACCCGATCCTGATGGCGGCCGACATCCTGATGTTCAACGCACACCGCGTGCCGGTGGGGCGCGACCAGGTCCAGCACATCGAGATGGCGCGGGATCTGGCACAGCGTTTCAACCACCTGTTCGGCGCCGGGCGCGAGTTGTTCGTGCTGCCCGAGGCGAACATCGACGAACGGGTGGCGATGCTGCCGGGCCTGGACGGCCGCAAGATGAGCAAGAGCTACGACAACACCGTGCCGCTGTTCGAAGGCGGCGCCAAAGGTTTGCGCGAAGCGCTGGCGCGGGTGGTGACCGACTCGCGTGCGCCCGGTGAAGCGAAGGAGCCGGAAGGCTCGCACCTCGTGGCAATCTACGAAGCTTTTGCGGACGATGCCGAACGCACGAAGCTGCGTGCCGATCTGCGCGCAGGTTTGGCCTGGGGCGACGCGAAGGCGGTGGTGGTCGAGCGCATCGAGCGCGACATCGGCCCGATGCGCGAGCGTTATGCCGACTTGATTGCGCACCCCGAGCGCGTCGAAGAAGCACTGCTCGAAGGTGCGCGCAAGGCGCGCGCCGTGGCGGCGCCGTTCCTGGCGACGTTGCGCGAAGCGGTGGGGTTGCGGCGCATGGTGGCGGTGGGGGCCCCTGCGAGTTCGCCGGCAGTCAAGGCCAAAGCCGCACTGCCCACGTTCAAACAATACCGCGAGGCCGACGGCAAGTATTACTTCAAGCTCGCTGCGGCCGACGGGCGCTTGCTGCTGCAAAGCGCCGCTTTCGATTCGGGTCGCGATGCGGGCCAATGGGTGAGCCGGCTCAAGACCGACGGTGTCTCCGCCCTCGCCGCGGCGCCCGTGTCACGCAGCGACGGCGTGAGCGCGCAGGACGTGAGCGACGCCCTCGCCGCGCTCGCCGTTCAGTAGTTCAGGCCCATCGCGCCACGCACTTCGCGCATGGTCTTGCGCGCCACGGTGCGTGCGCGTTCGGTGCCGACCTCGACGATCCAGTGCACGTGTTTCGGGTTGGCGAGGTAGGCCTCGGCGCGCTCGCGCCACGGTTGCTGCTCCTTCACGATCGCGTCGATCACCGGTTGTTTGCACTCCAGGCAACCGATGCCGGCGGTGGTGCAGCCCTTCACGACCCAGTTGCGCGTGTCGGCGTCCGAATACAGCTTGTGAAACTGCCAGACCGGGCAGCGTTCGGGGTTGCCGCTGTCGGTGCGGCGGACACGGTCCGGGTCGGTCGGCATGCGTTTGATCTTGCGTTCGACCTCGGCCGGTTCTTCGCGCATCGTGATGTCGTTGCCGAGGCTCTTGCTCATTTTTGCGCCGTCCAGGCCGGGCAGTTTGCTGGTCTCGGTCAGCAGCGTCGCGGGCTCGGGCAACACCGCCTGCCCCTTGCCGTAGAGGTGGTTGAAACGGCGCGCCACCTCGCGTGTGATCTCGACGTGCGGCGCCTGGTCTTCGCCGACCGGCACGAACGCGGCCTGGTAGATCAGGATGTCGGCCGCCTGCAGCAGCGGGTAGCCGAGAAAGCCGTAGGTCGCGAGGTCGCGGCCGATCAGCGCTTTCATCTGGTCCTTGTAGGTCGGTACGCGTTCGAGCCACGACAGCGGCGTGCCCATCGCGAGCAGCGTGAACAGCTCGGCGTGTTCCGGCAGGCGGCTCTGGATGAAGAGCGTGGCGCGGTCGGGGTCGATGCCGGCGGCGAGCCAGTCGACCACCATGTCGTAGACGTTGCGTTCCAGGTCGGCGTGGTCGTCGTAGTGCGTGGTCAGCGCATGCCAGTCGGCCACGAAGTAAAAACACTCGTGCTCGGCTTGCAAGCGCACCCAGTTCTTGAGCGCGCCGTGGTAGTGGCCGAGGTGCAATGCGCCGGTCGGGCGCATGCCGGAGAGCACGCGAGTTTTCATTGCTGCAAATTGTAGGCAGCTACACTGCGCGCCCCATGAAAAATATCGTCATCCTCATCTCGGGCCGCGGCTCGAACATGGAAGCCATCGTGCATGCCTGTGCCGACGAGGGCTGGCCGGCGCAGGTGGCGGCGGTCGTCAGCAACCGGGCCGATGCGCAGGGGCTGGCGTTCGCGCGTGAGCGCGGTATTGCCACCGCGGTGGTCGATCACAAGGCGTTCGTTTCGCGCGAAGCCTTCGATGCCGAGCTGGCGCGCACGATCGACGCTTTTGCGCCCGACGTGGTTGCGCTGGCCGGCTTCATGCGGATCCTGACCGATGGGTTCGTCGAGCGTTATGCGGGGCGCATGGTCAACGTGCACCCGTCGCTGCTGCCCGCCTTCACCGGCCTGAACACGCACCGCCGCGCGATCGAGGCCGGCTGCAAGCTCGCTGGCGCGACGGTTCACTTCGTCACGCCCACGCTCGACCACGGGCCGATCATTGCGCAAGCGGTGGTGCCGGTGCTGGCCGGTGACACGCCCGAGACGCTGGAAGCGCGTGTGCTCGAGCGCGAACACGTGATGTACCCGCGTGCGGTGGGTTGGCTGGTGCGTGGCGAGTTGCGTGTGCTGGATGGCGTGGTCACGCACGCCGGCGGGGAGCCACAGCTGCTCTAGAACAAGCTCGCTGCGATGTTGATCGTGAACGCGAGGATGCTGGTGTTGAACGCGAACGACAGCAGCGCCTGCAACAGCACGAGCCGGCGCATTGCGCGGGTCGAGACGATCACGTCGGAGGTCTGCGAGGCCACTGCGATCGTGAACGAGAAGTAGAGAAAGTCGCCGTAGTCGGGCTTGAAGTTCTTCTCGGTGTCGGGGAACTGCAGCCCGACGCCTTCGTGCTGGCGGTAATACAGGCTCGCGTAGTTGAGCGAGAACAGCGTCGGCACGAGCAGCCACGAGCCGACCACGGTGGCGAGCACGTACAACAGCCTTGGCCAGGCCTGCGCCGAGCCCGGCGACTTGGCGATCGAGAGTTCATAGACCACGGCGACCAGGCTGACGGCGGCTGCCACGGTCACGATGACGAGCACGGCGAGCGCCCCTTCGGCCTGCGCCATCGCCACCTGCTTCACGCGCTCCGGACCGGCGCGCGTCATCATCCACGCGACCGAGATCAGGTAGAGCCAGACGCTCACGTTCCAGCCGAGCAGGGCGCGTGTCACCGGGTTCGTGATGCCCGGCGCGGAGAGTGCCGCGAGCGTGCCGACCGCGCCCGCGAGCATCAGGCGCGGATGCGCGCGCAAGTGGCTGACGATCACTTTCACGTGCCGGCCACGGGTTCGAAGCGCAGATGAGTCACGCCGTCGATGACGACGCTCTCGAAGAACATCGCGTGGGGCCGCACCCACCAGCCGGTGTCGTTGTAGAGCGGCCGGTAGACCACCATCGGCTCGTTCGTTTCACTGTGGCGGGCCACGCCGATCACCTCGTACTCGCCGCCTTTGTAGTGCCGATACCGGCCGAGTGGTGTGGCGGGCAGGGCGGGCAAGTCGTCGTCGGTCATCGCCCAAGGATAATCCGCCGATGCACCCGAACGCCTTGCTCGAACTCGCCACCGAACTGCTGCACCGCGTGCTGCAGCTGCAGCACCCCGCCGACGGCGTGGTGTCGGACTTCTTTCGCCAGCACCGCGCGCTGGGCATCCGAGAGCGCCACACGCTGGCCGAGACCACCTACACGGTGCTGCGCCAGCGCCTGCTGTTCCAGCACCTGGCGCAGTCGGGCAAGGGCGAGATGGAACGCCGGCTCGTCGTGCTGGCCTGGCAGGGCAACGACGGTTTCCTGCGCGCGGCCTTGAACGACACCGAACAGCAGTGGCTGCAGCAGGTGAGCGCCGTCGACCGGTCGGCCTTGCCCGAAAAGCTGCGCCACAACCTGCCCGAGTGGCTGGCCGACATCCTCAAGCCCGCGCTCGGCGACGAGTTCTGGCCGCTGGTCGAGAGCATGAGCGCGGCCGCGCCGCTCGACCTGCGCGTCAACACCTTCAAGGCCAAGCGCGAGGCGGTGCAGGCGGCGTTCAAGGCAGAAGGCATCGAGGCGCTGCCGACGCCCTATTCGCCGCTCGGCCTGCGCATCGACGGCAAGCCGGCATTGCACAAGCTCGATGTGTTCATGCGCGGCGACGTGGAAGTGCAGGACGAAGGCAGCCAGCTGCTCGCGCTGATGCTCGGCGCCAAACGTGGCGAGATGGTGATGGACTTCTGCGCCGGTGCTGGCGGCAAGACACTCGCGCTCGGCGCCGAGATGCGCAACACCGGGCGTTTGTATGCATTCGACACCTCGGGCCACCGGCTCGCGTCGCTGAAACCCCGGCTGGCGCGCAGCGGGTTGTCGAACGTGTTTCCGGCGCAGATTGCGCACGAACGCGACGATCGCATCAAGCGCCTGGCCGGCAAGCTCGACCGCGTGTTGGTCGACGCGCCGTGCTCGGGGCTGGGCACGCTGCGCCGCAACCCCGACCTGAAGTGGCGCCAGACGCCGCAGGCGGTCGAGGAACTGCGTGTCAAGCAGGCGGCGATCCTCGCCAGCGCCGCACGGCTGCTCAAGCCGGGTGGCCGCCTCGTTTATGCGACCTGCAGCCTGCTCGACGTTGAAAACGAGGACATCGCCCGCAATTTCACTGCGGAACACGAGCGCGACTTTCAGGTGTTGCCTGCGCAGGACGCGTTGGAGCGCGCCCATGTGAACGAGGCCGAGTCGCTGGTTCGGGGCGACTTCATGCGCCTGTGGCCGCACCGCCACGGCACCGACGGCTTTTTCGCGGCGGTGTGGGAGCGGCGCTGAACGCAGAAGTACTGGTTGGAGCTGATTTCGGCACTGGATTGCGATACCTCAAGTAGCCCGCCTCCAGCCCGGTATTTCGGGGCTTCCAGCCATAGCGCTCGCATACAATCTGTCACCCGTCATTTATCGCGGTTATAAGGACCTCATGAACTCGTTGCTGTCGATCTGGGACGCCACAGTGGCTTTGCTGGCCCATGGCTTGATCGAAACGACCTGGTGGCAAGTGGTGCTGGTCACCCTGGTGATGACGCACATCACCATCGCCTCGGTCACGATTTTTCTGCACCGTGCGCAGTCGCACCGTGCGCTCGATCTGCATGCCATTCCCTCGCACTTCTTCCGCTTCTGGCTGTGGCTGACCACGGGCATGGTGACGAAGGAGTTCGTCGCCATCCACCGCAAGCACCACGCCAAGTGCGAAACCGAAGAAGACCCGCACAGCCCGCAAACGCGTGGCATCAAGACCGTGCTGCTGACTGGCGTCGAGCTTTACCGCGCCGAGTCGAAGGTCAAGGAAACCATGGTCAAGTACGGCCTGGGCACGCCCGACGACTGGATCGAACGCAACCTCTACACCCGTTTCAGCTGGCAAGGCGTGGGCGTGATGCTGCTGATCAACCTGGGCCTGTTCGGCGCCATCGGCCTCACGGTGTGGGCGATCCAGATGCTGTGGATCCCGATCATGGCCACCGGCATCATCAATGGCCTGGGCCACTGGTCGGGTTACCGCAATTTCGAAGCGCCCGACGCGTCGACCAACGTGTCGCCGTGGGGCATCGTGATCGGCGGCGAAGAGCTGCACAACAACCACCACACCTACCCGACTTCGGCCAAGTTTTCGGTCAAGCCCTACGAGTTCGACATCGGCTGGGGTTACATCCGCGCCCTCGAGCTGATGGGCCTGGCCAAGGTGCGCAAGACGCCGCCGATGCTCAAGCTCGGCAGCATCCGCCCGGTGGCCGACGACAAGACGCTCGAGGCGGTGATCGCCAACCGCTACGAAGTGATGGCCAAGTACGCACGCAACCTGCGCCACGCCAGCCACGTCGAAGCGCTGCGCCTCAAGGCCGAAGGGGCTGCGAGCGCGTCCAAGCTCGAGAACATGCTGCTCGCCAAACGCTGGTTGCACCGTGACGAAGACAAGATCCCGCATGCCGTGAAGGCACGGGTCGCTGCGGCGATGGAGCACAGCCCGGCGCTGGCCAAGCTGGTGGCCATGCGCGAAGAATTGCGCCAGCTCTGGACCCGCACCAACGTGTCGGCCGAGCAGCTCGTGGCCGATCTGCAGGCCTGGTGCAAGAAGGCGGAAGAGAGCGGCATCGCCACGCTGCAGGAGTTCTCGCTGAAGCTGCGCGCCGCCCACGCATAGAGCGTTGCGCGGAACACAAGAAGGGGTCGCATGGCGACCCCTTTCTTTTTTGTCCGCCGAATCCCAGGCAACAAAAAACCCGCCATCTCGGGCGGGTTCTTCAAACAAGCGCCGGGCGGCTTACTTCAGCTTCGTTTCCTTGTAGGTCACGTGCTTGCGTGCCTTCGGGTCGAACTTCATCATTTCGAGCTTCTCCGGCGTCGTCTTCTTGTTCTTGTCGGTCGTGTAGAAGTGACCGGTGCCGGCGCTGGATTCCAGCTTGATTTTTTCGCGTCCACCTTTTGCCATGATCAGCTCCTAGTGTTCAGATTTCACCGCGGGCGCGGAGATCGGCAACGATCTTCTCGATGCCCACCTTGTCGATCAGGCGCAGAGCGGCGTTGGTGATGCGCAGTCGAACCCAGCGGTTCTCGGCCTCGATCCAGAAGCGGCGGTACTGCAGGTTCGGCAGGAAGCGGCGCTTCGTTTTGTTGTTGGCGTGAGAAACATTGTTTCCCACCATCGGGCGCTTACCCGTGACTTGACAGACGCGTGCCATAACGCACTCCAATAAATGATGCCGTCGGATTTTGGCAAAGAGGACGATTATAGCCCGATTTCCGCAGCTGCCTACTGCTCCAGAAACCGCTGTGCGTCGAGCGCCGCCATGCAGCCGGTGCCGGCGCTCGTGATGGCCTGGCGGTAGACGTGGTCTTGCACGTCGCCGGCAGCGAACACCCCCGGCACGCTGGTCATCGTGGCCATGCCGGCCAGGCCGCTCTTCGTGACGATGTAACCGTCCTTCATCTCCAGCTGGCCCTTGAAGATGTCGGTGTTGGGCTGGTGGCCGATGGCGATGAAACAACCGGTCAGCTTGATCTCCGACGTGCCCTTGTCCTGCGTGCTCTTCAAGCGCACGCCGGTCACGCCGGACGCATCGCCCAGCACTTCGTCGAGCGTGTTCCACAGGTGCAGTTCCATCTTGCCGGCGGCGACCTTCTCGTGCAGCTTGTCGACCAGGATCGCCTCGGCGCGGAACTTGTCGCGGCGGTGCACCACGTGAACCTTGCTCGCGATATTCGACAGGTACAGCGCTTCTTCGACCGCGGTGTTGCCGCCGCCGACCACGCAGACCTCCTGCCCGCGGTAGAAGAACCCGTCGCAGGTCGCGCAGCCGCTCACACCGCGGCCCATGAAGGCCTCTTCCGACGGCAGGCCGATGTACTTGGCCGAAGCACCCGTGGCGATGATCAACGCGTCGCAGGTGTAGGTGCCCGAGTCGCCCTTGAGCGTGAACGGACGCTGGCTGAAGTCGACCGTGTTGATGTGGTCGAAGACGATCTCGGTGTTGAAGCGCTCGGCGTGCTTCTGGAAGCGCTGCATCAGCTCGGGGCCTTGCACGCCGTCGACGTCGGCGGGCCAGTTGTCCACGTCGGTCGTGGTCATCAGCTGGCCGCCCTGGGCGATGCCGGTGATCAGCACCGGCTTCAGGTTGGCGCGCGCGGCGTACACCGCGGCCGAATAACCGGCGGGGCCCGAACCGAGGATCAGGACTTGTGCGTGGCGGGGAGTTGAGCTCATGGGATCGGGTGTGAAGGGTTGGATTCGGCGTGTGCGCGACACATGCCGGGCCGAGAGTCTGACATGGGGTTGATTCCGGCTGACGCCCAGCCCCGTAATCGTCACAATAGCGAAAACTTGAAAAACGTGAGCTTCTACCGAAGAATGCCGCAACAGGGTGATGCGGCACATTGACAGCAACAACACGAAAGGCGTTCCCGTATGGCCATGCTTTCCAATCTCGACCTGATCCGGCGCGTGCCGCTGTTCTCGTTACTGACCAACGACCAGGCGCAGGGTATTGCCGACAGCGTCGTCAAGCGGCGCTTCAGGCGCGGCGAGATCGTGGTGGAACACAACAAGAAGTCGAACGCCTTGTTCATCCTGCTAACGGGCCGGGCACGCGTACTCACCGCCGACTCGCGCGGCCGCGAAGTGATCCTCGCCGTGCTGCAACCCGGTGACTACGTCGGTGAAATGAGCCTGATCGACAACGAACCGCATTCGGCGACGGTGCGTGCCGAAGTCCAGACCGACATGCTGATCCTCGGCCGCGCCGAGTTCGCGCGCTGCCTGCCCGAGAACTCCAGCCTGTCGTACGCGATCATGCGTGGCTTGGTGCAGCGCCTGCGCAGCGCCGACCGCCAGATCGAATCGCTGGCCCTGCTCGACGTGTACGGCCGCGTGGCCCGCACCCTGCTCGACATGGCCGAAGCCGACGGCAACACCAAGACGATCCGCAACAAGGTGTCGCGCCAGGACCTGGCCAAGGTCGTGGGCGCCTCGCGTGAAATGGTCAGCCGGGTCATGAAAGACCTGGAAGAGCGCGGCATGATCGAGACCCAGGAAAACGGCTCGGTGATCATCAAGGAACAGCTCACCGGCTGATGCGGTCGCGAAGGCGCTGAGCCGGCGATTGCGCCGGTCGCGCTGCCGTACCGAGCCTCGTTCAGGGTGTCGGCTGGATCGTCCACAATCCGCCCATGACCTTCCCACTCGGCTCGCTCCGCTCTGAAAGCGGACCTTCCGCAGCGCCCGCCAAAAGCGGCTCCTACAGCCGCGACCCGGCCAACCAAGCCGCGGCCACGCACCACCCCGCCGGCTGGCGTGCCCAGTTGGTGTTGCTTGTCACCGGCGTGTTGTGGCTGCTGGCCGTGTTGTCCCTGGCCACCCACAGCGCAGCCGACCCGGCGTTCTCGACCTCGGGCACCGGCGCGGCGCTGTTCAACAAGGCTGGCATGGCCGGCGCCTGGTTTTCCGACCTGGCCTTTTTCGTCTTCGGCTACTCCGCGTGGTGGGCGGTGCTGGTGGCCTTGCGCACCTGGCTCGGCGCACTCGCCGGTGTGTTGCGCCATGACGCGAACGTGCCCGCCCATGCTGAAACGGCGCGGCGCCCGGTCTGGTTGTTCTGGGTCGGCCTGGCCCTGCTGCTGGCCGCGAGCGCGTCGCTCGAATGGACCCGCCTTTACCAATGGGAGGGTCGTGTCGCCGGGGGCAACGCCGGTGGCGTGGTCGGATATTCGCTCGGCAAGCTGAGCCAGCACCTGCTCGGCTTCGCCGGTTCGGGCGTGTTGTGGATCGCCGCGCTGGTCGCCGGAATTTCACTGGCGCTGCGCTTTTCGTGGTTGCGTGCGGCCGAGGGCATCGGTGCCTGGGTCGAGTCGCTGCGCGAGCGCCGCGTCGAGCGCATCGAACGCGCCGAAGACGTGCGCGCCGGCGAAAAAGCACTGCGCGAACGCGAGTTGGTCGTCGATGTGGAGCACCAGCTGCACGAAGACCACTTGCCCATCGTGATCGAAGCCCCCGTGATCGAGGTGCCGCCGAGTGCCCGCGTGGTCAAGGAGCGGCAGAAGCCGCTGTTCGTCGAACTCACCGACACCAAGTTGCCGCAGGTCGACCTGCTCGACGCCGCCCCCGGCCGCACCGAAAGCGTCGCGCCCGAAACACTGGAAATGACCTCGCGGCTGATCGAGAAGAAGCTGAAGGACTTCGGCGTCGAAGTGCGCGTGGTCGCGGCCTCGCCCGGCCCGGTGATCACACGCTACGAGATCGAGCCCGCCACCGGCGTGAAGGGCTCGCAGGTGCTGAACCTGTCGAAAGACCTCGCGCGTTCGCTCAGCCTGATCAGCATCCGCGTCGTCGAGACCATTCCCGGCAAGACGACGATGGCGCTGGAGTTGCCCAACGCCAAGCGTCAAATGATCCGGCTGTCGGAGATTCTCGGCTCGCAGGTCTACAACGACGCGGCCTCGCAGCTGACCATGGGCCTGGGCAAGGACATCGTCGGCAACCCGGTGGTCGCCGACCTCGGCAAGATGCCGCACTGCCTAGTGGCCGGCACCACCGGTTCGGGCAAGTCGGTCGGCATCAACGCGATGATCCTGAGCCTGCTCTACAAGGCCGAAGCACGCGACGTGCGGCTGATCCTCATCGACCCGAAGATGCTGGAGATGAGCGTCTACGAAGGCATTCCGCACCTGCTGTGCCCGGTCGTCACCGACATGAAGCAGGCCGCCAACGCGCTCAACTGGGGCGTGGGTGAAATGGAGCGCCGCTACAAGCTGATGAGCAAGATGGGCGTGCGGGGTCTCGCCAGCTACAACAAGAAGATCGACGACGCCAAAGAGCGCGGCGAGCTGTTGCCGAACCCGTTCAGCCTGACGCCCGACGAACCCGAACCGCTCGAACGCCTGCCCTTCATCGTGATCGTGATCGACGAGCTGGCCGACCTGATGATGGTCATCGGCAAGAAGATCGAGGAGCTGATCGCGCGCCTGGCGCAGAAGGCGCGCGCGTCGGGCATCCACCTGATCCTGGCCACGCAGCGGCCGAGCGTCGACGTGATCACCGGCCTGATCAAGGCCAACATCCCGACGCGCCTCTCGTTCCAGGTCAGCAGCAAGATCGACTCGCGCACCATCCTCGACCAGATGGGCGCCGAAGCGCTGCTCGGCATGGGCGACATGTTGTACATGCCTTCGGGCACGGGCTTTCCGGTGCGGGTGCACGGCGCTTTTGTCAGCGACGAAGAAGTGCACCGCGTCGTCAGCTACCTGAAGAGCCAGGGCGAGCCGAACTACATCGAAGGCATTCTCGAAGGCGGCACGATCGACGGCGAAGGCGGCGACGTATTGACCGGCGAAGGCGGTGTGATGGGCGGCGGCGAAGGCGACGCGATGTACGACCAGGCCGTGGCCATCGTGCTGCAGCACAAGCGCGCGTCGATCTCGCTGGTGCAGCGCCATTTGCGCATCGGCTACAACCGCGCCGCACGTTTGCTGGAACAAATGGAGAAATCCGGGCTCGTATCCAGCATGTCCACCAACGGCAACCGCGACATCCTGATCCCGGCCCGAGTCGAATGAAAAAGAGCCTTGTCGCTGCGCTGCTCTTACTGGTTTGCGCGGCGGCGCATGCCGACGCCGTCGACACGTTGCGCGAGTTCATCCGCGACGTGAAGACCGGCCGCGCGCAGTTCACGCAGACCGTCACCTCGCCCGACGGCGCGAAGAAGAAAAGCTCGAGCGGCAGCTTCGAGTTCTCGCGCCCGAACCGGTTTCGTTTCGCCTATGCCAAACCCTTCGAGCAGGTCATCGTGGCCGACGGCCAGAAGGTCTGGATCTTCGACGCCGACCTGAACCAGGCCAGTTCACGCAAGTTCTCGGCGGCCCTCGGCGCCACGCCCGCCGCCTTGCTGGCCGGTGGTTCGCTCGACAAGGACTTTGCGCTCTCGGCACTGCCCGCGAAAGACGGGCTCGAATGGGCGCAGGCCACACCGAAGGCCAAAGACGGCGCGTTCAAGTCGGTGCAGGTCGGCTTTCGTGGCAAGGATCTGGCGGCGGTTGAAATCGTCGATGCCTTCGACCAGCGCTCGCTGTTGTTGTTCAGCCAGTTCGCGGCTGGCGTGAGCCTGCCGGCCGACACCTTCCGCTTCACGCCACCGGCCGGCGCCGATGTGATCGAGCAATAAGGCAGCGTTGCGCGCGATGAGTTCGCTGCCCCTGCCGCTCGATCACGCTCCCGGCCACGCACCGCTTGCCGAGCGCCTGCGCCCGAAGACACTCGATGAAGTGATCGGTCAGCAGCACCTGCTCGGCGCCGGCAAGCCGCTGCGCGCTGCTTTCGAGTCGGGCCGCCTGCATTCGATGATCCTGTGGGGCCCGCCGGGGGTGGGCAAGACCACGCTCGCCTTGTTGGTGGCCGAAGGTTTCGACGCCCAGTTCATCGCGATCTCGGCCGTGCTCGGTGGTGTGAAAGACATCCGCGAAGCGGTCGAGCGCGCGCAGGTGGTTCGCGCCAGCGGCCGGCGCACCGTCGTCTTCGTCGACGAGGTCCACCGTTTCAACAAGGCGCAGCAGGACGCCTTCCTGCCGCACGTCGAATCGGGCCTGTTCACCTTCATTGGCGCGACCACCGAGAACCCGTCGTTCGAGGTCAACTCGGCCTTGCTGTCGCGCGCGACCGTGCATGTGCTCAAGCCGCTCGAGGCGGGCGACCTTGGCGAGTTGCTGGCGCGTGCCAGTGCGTTGCTCGCCGTGCCCGGTCTCAGCGACGCCGCGCGCGAGCGTTTGATCGCCTATGCCGACGGTGACGCGCGGCGCCTGCTCAATGCCTTCGACAACCTCGTCAGCATGGCAGGCGCCGTTGATCTCATCGACGAAGCCCTGCTCGAAAAGTCCCTCGGCGAACAGTTGCGCCGCTATGACAAGGGCGGCGAGCAGTTCTACGACACCATCTCTGCGTTGCACAAGTCGGTGCGCGGCAGCGACCCCGACGCCGCGCTGTACTGGTTCATGCGCATGCTCGACGGCGGCGTCGACCCGCGTTACGCCGCGCGCCGGCTCGTGCGCATGGCGAGCGAAGACATCGGCCTGGCCGACCCGCGGGCCTTGCGTTTGACGCTCGATGCCGCCGAAACCTACGAGCGTCTCGGCTCGCCCGAAGGGGAGCTCGCGCTCGCGCAGGCGGTCGTCTACCTCGCGGTCGCGGCCAAGAGCAACGCCGTCTACACGGCCTACAAGGCGGCCAAGGCTTTCATCCAGCAAGACGGCACGCGGCCGGTTCCGCTGCGGCTGCGCAACGCCCCCACGTCGCTGATGAAGACACTCGACTACGGCAAGGGCTACCGTTATGCCCACGACGAAGAAGGCGGCTTCGCCGCGGGCGAGCGTTACTGGCCCGACGGTATGGAAGCGCCGCAGTTTTACCGGCCTGTGGATCGAGGCCTGGAAATCCGTATCAGCGAAAAGCTCGCCGAGCTCAAGCGCCTGAACGAGGCGGCGAAGAAGCCCGGCTGACGCGCGCTTCGAGCCGACGAAACGCCCGGCTCTGTCCGAAGCCATGCCGGCGGTCAAGCCCCGGGAAAGCCTCAGTCGGTACCTTCCTGGTGCGAACCTAGAATTCGCCGCACTTGGGTGCAAGAGACACCAGACCAACCCCAAGACATGAAGACCGTGGCCGGAATATTGCTACCGGGAAAGACACGGCAGGCAACCCGCTTCGATGCAGGTGCCCAGAGGTCGGCGAGGGGTTCGTGTTCAACCGACGCGAATCACTGAATGCGGCCCGGGTTGACAACGCAGGAGAGTCAAATATGGACACCTTCATCCAGCAGATCATCAATGGTCTGGTGCTCGGCAGCGTGTACGCGCTGGTGGCACTGGGCTACACGATGGTCTACGGCATCATCAACCTCATCAACTTCGCGCACGGCGAAGTGCTGATGGTCGGCGCTCTGACGAGCTGGACCGTCGTCGTCGCGCTCGCCGGCCTGGGCCTGCCCGGCTGGTTGATGCTGCTGATCTCGCTGATCGCCGCGATCGTGGTCTGTTCGGTGCTCAACTACTCGATCGAGAAGATCGCGTACCGGCCGCTGCGCAACGCCCCACGCCTGGCGCCGCTGATCACCGCGATGGGCATGAGCCTGCTGCTGCAGACGCTGGCGATGATCATCTGGGAGCCCACCTACAAGTCCTACCCGATCCTGCTGCCGAGCGAGCCCTACAACATCGGTGGCGCGGTCATCAACAACGTGCAGATCATGATCCTGGTCGTCACGGCGATCACGCTGACCGGGCTGATGTACCTCGTCAACAAGACCAAGCTCGGCCGTGCGATGCGGGCCACGGCCGAGAACCCGCGCGTTGCCGGCCTGATGGGCGTGCGGCCCGACACGGTGATCTCGGCCACCTTCGTGATCGGCGCGGCCCTGGCCGCACTGGCCGGCGTGATGTACGCCGCCAACTACGGCTCGGTGCAGCACACCATGGGCTTCCTGCCGGGCCTGAAGGCCTTCACGGCGGCCGTGTTCGGCGGCATCGGCAACCTGGCCGGGGCGATGGTCGGCGGCGTGCTGCTCGGCCTGATCGAGTCGCTCGGCGCGGGTTACATCGGCGTGCTCACCGGCGGTGTGCTCGGCAGCCACTACCAGGACATCTTCGCGTTCATCGTGCTCATTCTCGTGCTGACGCTGCGCCCGCAAGGCCTGCTCGGCGAGCGTGTCGCCGACCGGGCCTGACCAGGAGCCAAGACCATGAAAGCCAACAAGCTCATTCAATACCTGTCGATCGGCATCGGCCTCTTGATCCTGCCGCTGATCGCGCAGCAGTTCGGCAACGCCTGGGTGCGCATCATCGACATCGCGCTGCTCTACGTGCTGCTCGCGCTCGGCCTGAACATCGTGGTCGGTTACGCCGGCCTGCTCGACCTGGGCTACGTGGCCTTCTACGCCGTGGGCGCCTACATGTTCGGCCTGCTCGCGTCACCGCAGCTGACCGACACCTTCCCCGCGATCGCCGCGATGTTCCCGGGCGGCCTGCACACGCCGTGGTGGGTCGTGATCCCGCTCGGTGCGGTGCTGGCCGGCCTGGCCGGCATGATCCTCGGCGCGCCCACGCTCAAGCTGCGCGGTGACTATCTCGCGATCGTCACGCTCGGCTTCGGCGAGATCGTGCGCGTGTTCATGAACAACCTCGACGCGCCGGTCAACATCACCAACGGCCCGAAGGGCATCGCGCAGATCGACGACATCTCGATGTTCGGCGTGCACTTCGGCAAGACGCAAGAGCTGTTCGGGATGGAGTTCCCGAAGGTCACGAACTACTACTACCTGTTCCTCGCGCTGGTGCTGATCGGCATCCTCGTGTGTTACCGGCTCGAGCGCAGCCGCATCGGCCGCGCCTGGATGGCGATCCGCGAAGACGAGATCGCTGCGAAGGCGATGGGCATCAACACCCGCAACCTGAAGCTGCTGGCCTTCGGCATGGGCGCCACCTTCGGCGGTGTGTCGGGTGCGATGTTTGCCACCTTCCAGGGTTTCATCTCGCCCGAGTCGTTCAGCCTGCAGGAGTCGGTGATGATCGTCGCGATGGTCGTGCTCGGCGGCATCGGTCACCTGCCGGGCGTGATCGTCGGCGCCCTGTTGCTGTCGGCCTTGCCCGAGGTGCTGCGCTACGTGGCCGGCCCGTTGCAGCAGATGACCGGCGGGCGGCTCGACGCGTCGATCCTGCGCCAACTGCTGATCGCGCTGGCGATGATCGGCATCATGCTGTCGCGCCCGCGAGGCCTGTGGCCGGCGCCCGAGCACGGCAAGGCCGCGCCCATGGCGGCAACTTCGGCCCCGAAGTGAGCAGGAGCCAGCCATGAGCGAAACCATTCTCAAGGTCAGCGGTGTCTCCAAGCGCTTCGGCGGTCTGCAGGCGCTCTCCGAAGTCGGCATCACGATCATGAAGGGCCAGGTCTACGGCCTGATCGGCCCGAACGGCGCCGGCAAGACCACCTTCTTCAACGTGCTGACCGGCCTGTACACACCCGACTCCGGTTCGTTCGAACTCGGTGGCAAGCCCTACAAGCCGACGGCGGTGCACGAGGTGGCGAAGGCCGGCATCGCGCGCACCTTCCAGAACATCCGCCTGTTCGCCGAGATGACGGCGCTCGAGAACGTGATGGTGGGCCGCCACGTGCGCACCGACTCGGGTCTGATCGGCGCGGTGTTCCGCACCAAGGCCTTCAAGGCCGAAGAAGCCGCGATCGCCACGCGCGCGCAGGAACTGCTCGACTACGTCGGCATCGGCCGCTTCGCGCAGTACAAGGCGCGCACGCTGAGCTATGGCGACCAGCGCCGCCTCGAAATCGCGCGCGCCCTCGCCACCGACCCGAAGCTGATCGCGCTCGACGAGCCTGCCGCCGGCATGAACGCGAGCGAAAAAGTGGTGCTGCGCGAGCTCATCGACCAGATCAGAAAAGACGGCCGCACGATCCTCTTGATCGAACACGACGTGAAACTCGTGATGGGCCTGTGCGACCGCCTGACCGTGCTCGACTACGGCAAGCAGATCGCCGAAGGCACGGCCGCCGAAGTGCAGAAGAACGAGAAGGTGATCGAGGCCTACCTCGGCGCCGGCCACAAGAACCACTGAGGCGCAGATCATGGCAACAACAATGCTCAAGGTCACCGGCCTGAAGGTCGCTTACGGTGGCATCCAGGCCGTCAAGGGCGTTTCATTCGAAGTCAACGAAGGCGAACTGGTCAGCCTGATCGGTGCCAACGGCGCCGGCAAGTCGACCACGCTCAAGGCCATCACCGGCCTGCAGCCGGCCGCGGCCGGCGACATCGAATACCTCGGCAAGTCGATCAAGGGCCAGGGCCCGTGGGATCTGGTCAAGCAGGGCCTGATCATGGTGCCCGAAGGCCGCGGCACCTTCACGCGCATGACGATCACCGAGAACCTGCAGATGGGCGCTTTCGTGCGCAACGACGACGCGCAGATCGAGCTCGACATCGACAAGGTGTTCGCGATCTTTCCGCGCCTGAAGGAGCGCCGCAACCAGCTGGCCGGCACCATGTCGGGTGGTGAGCAGCAGATGCTGGCGATGGGCCGGGCGCTGATGGCGCAGCCCAAGGTGCTGCTGCTCGACGAGCCGTCGATGGGGCTGAGCCCCATCATGGTCGACAAGATCTTCGAGGTGGTGAACGACATCCACCAGCGCGGCACCACGGTGTTGCTGGTCGAGCAGAACGCCAGCCGCGCACTGCAGCTCGCGTCGCGCGGCTACGTGATGGACTCGGGTGAAGTGACGATGAGCGGCGAGGCCAAGGCCCTCCTCAACGACCCGAAGGTGCGCGCGGCTTACCTCGGGGAGTAGAGCCGGCGCCCGGCCAGGTGCCGGGCCATCCCAGAGGCGGAAGATACAATTCGCCCGCCATGAACATGCCCGCTTTCCCCTTGTCCGGCCGCGCCTTCCGGTGCGACTTTCGCGTCGCGCGGCGCTGCGGCATGGCTCTGCGTGATGTCGAGGCCTCGGCTCCGTGACGCTCGATCTGCAGGTCTCGCCCCACGTGTCTCTCACGCCGCTGGTGTTTCACCGTGGGCAGGCGGGCTCGAGTGCGCCCGCACACGCCCTCGGCGGGCGCCGCGTCGGTCCCGGAACGACGCTGTTCGAACATGAATTGCTGGCGCCCGGTGGCGCGGTGGCCGACCTCTGGTCCGGCAGTGCCGTCGTCCACACACAGCACCACGGTTGTGTGCGCTACACCCGCGACGATCAGTGGTTGCATGGCTACGCAGAAGTCGACGACGCGGCGTTCGAAGGCGGCCTGCACGCCGCAGCGCGCCAAGCCTACGCCGATCTGTTCGACGTGCTGGAGCAAAGCCGCAGCCCGCACCTGCTGCGCCTGTGGAACTACATCGCCCGCATCAACGCGCCCGACGCCGACGGCGTGGAGCGTTACCGCCACTTCAACGCCGGCCGCCAGCAGGCCTTCATCGATGCCCGCCGCAGCGCCTTCGACGGCACGCCGGCCGCTTGCGCGCTGGGCACGGCCGAAGGCCCGCTGCGCGTGTTTTTCCTGGCCGGGCGGCGTGCGCCGCTGGCGATCGAAAACCCGCGCCAGATCAGCGCCTACCGTTACCCCGCGACCTACGGTGCGCGCAGCCCCACGTTTTCGCGCGCGGCGCTCGCCGACGTCGGCGGCGGCCGCCAAGCCCTGTTCATCTCGGGAACGGCCAGCATCGTCGGCCACACCACGCTGCACCTCGGCGACGTGCGGCGGCAGACCGAAGAGAGCCTGGCCAACATGGCCGCGGTGCGTGAGGTCGCAGCCCTGCGCGCCGGAGCCGGGTTCGACGAGTCGGCGCTGATCTACACCGTGTACGTGCGCCACCGCGGCGACCTGGCCGTGGTGCGTGAAGTGTTCGAGCGCCATGTCGGGGCGCACAGCACCGCCGCGCGTGACGCCATCTACCTGCGGGCCGACATCTGCCGCGCCGAGTTGCTGGTCGAGATCGAAGCGCACGGGTTCGTCGACCAGGGGCCGCCGGTTTGAAGCTGCGCCGTCCGATGGCCGTGGCGCTCGCGGCGGTGGCCTGCCACGCGGGGGCGGCCGAGCCGAGCGAGCCAGCGGTGGCCGCTCCCGCCGGGTTGCAGGTCCCGAAGCCGGCCGTCGAAACGCCCACCAGCGTCAAGCGCCCGCTGTGGGAGCTCGGCGTCGGCGTGGCGGCCTTGAGCCTGCCCGACTACCGCGGCTCCGACCAGCGCAGCGCCTACCTGCTGCCCTTGCCCTACGTCGTGTACCGCGGCACCTTCCTGAAGGCCGACCGCGACGGCACGCGCGCGTTGCTGCTCGAATCGCAGCGCGTGAAGGTCGACGTGAGCGTGGCCGCGTCCACGCCCGCCCGCAGCCGCGACAACGTGGCGCGCCAGGGCATGCCCAACCTGCCGGGCACCTTCGAGATCGGGCCCAACGTCAACTTCACGCTGTTCGGTTCGGCCGACCGGAAACCGCGGCTCGATCTGCGCCTGCCGCTGCGCGCAGCGATCACCTTGCAGCGTTCACCGAAGTCGGTGGGCGCCACGTTTTCGCCGCACCTGAACCTCGACCTGGCCGAAGTGGCGGGTGGCTGGAACCTCGGCCTGCTGATCGGCCCGCAGTTCGCCGACCGCCGCTACAACCGCCAGTACTACGGCGTCGACGCGGCCTACGCCACGCCGCAGCGGCCGGCTTACGACGCGCGTGGTGGTTATGCCGGCTGGGACGCGATCGCCGCCACCTCGCGCCGCTTCGGCAACATGTGGGTCGGTGCCTTCGTGCGCTACGACAACCTGCGCGGCGCGGCCTTCCAAGACAGCCCGCTGGTGCGGCGCACGTCGGGCGTGACGGCCGGCTTCGGGGTCTCGTGGGTGCTGGACACGTCGTCCGAGCTCGTCGTCAGCCCCAACTGAGAGACCGAGGGTCTTGCGGCGCTTCGTCCACAGCGTGATGTTCTACGTGCTGCTGACCCACCTGGCGATGATGTCGCTGACGTGGAGCCTGGTGGCACTGCTGCTGTATCCGCTGCTCTCGCGCGAGAACGGCGTGATCGTCGGGCGCGCGGCGATCTCGTCGGTCTACCGCGGCTTCTGGACGTGCGCGCAGGCGCTCGGCCTGATGCGCATCGACTACGAAGCACTCGATGTGCTGAACGACGATGCCGGCCTGATCATCGCCGCCAACCACCCCAGCCTGCTCGACGCGATGCTGGTCGTGGCGCGGGTGCCGCGTGGCATCTGCATCATGCGTGCGAGTCTGATGCACAACCCCTTCCTCGGTGCGGGGGCGCGCCTGGCGCGCTACATCCGCAACGATCCGCCGCGCGGCATGATCCGCAGCGCCGTCGCCAACCTGCGTGCCGGCGGGCAGCTCGTGCTGTTCCCCGAGGGCACCCGCACCGTCACGCCACCGATCAACCCGTTTCGCCCCGGCATGACGCTGATGGCGCACATGGCGCAGGTGCCGATCCAGACTGTCATCATCGAAAGCGAGTCGCCTTACCTCGGCAAGGGCTGGCCGATCTGGCGCACGCCGCAGTTCCCGGTGGTCTTCAGCGTGCGGCTGGGCCAGCGGTTCTCGCCCGAGGCCGACCACATGGCGCTGCTCAAGCGCATCGAAACCTACTTTGCGCAAGAGCTTCGGAAATGACGGCCGCCTCGACCACGCACCTGGTGCTCATCCCCAGCTACAACACCGGCCGCACCCTGCTGCAGACGGTGCGTTCGGCGCGTGCGCAATGGAGCCCCGTGTGGGTCGTGAACGACGGCAGCACCGACGGCAGCGCGGCTGGCGTGCGCGATCTGGCCGCCAGCGACGCGGGCCTGAAGCTCATCGAACTCGAAGTCAACAGCGGCAAGGGTGCGGCCGTGTTGCACGGCCTGCAAGCCGCGCGCGACGCCGGCTTCACGCACGCGCTGACAATGGACGCCGATGGCCAGCACCCCGCCGACCTGATCCCCGCGTTCATGCAGGCATCGCTGGCGCACCCCGACGCGATGGTGCTCGGCCGGCCGGTGTTCGACGCCTCGGCGCCGCTGCTGCGCGTGCGTGGCCGCAAGGTCTCGAACTGGTGGACCAACCTGGAAACGCTGGGCGCCGGCATCGACGATTCCTTGTACGGCTTTCGCGTCTACCCGGTTGTGGAGCTGATCGCGGTGATGCGTCGCCAGCCCTGGATGCGCCGTTTCGACTTCGACACCGAAGCCGTCGTGCGCCTGGCCTGGCGCGGCGTGGCGCCGATCAACATCGCGGCGCCGGTCAAGTACCTCACGGCCGACGAAGGCGGCGTCTCGCACTTCCGCTACGGCCGCGACAACGTGCTGCTGACCTGGATGCACCTGCGCCTGATGCTCGAATTCGTGCTGCGCTTACCAACGCTGCTGTTCCGGCGTTTGACGGGCCGCCCGCCGTTCCAGCACCGCTGACCCTGCGCCAGCAGCGCCGCGTGCGCTCGTGTACCGTGAAGTGCCGTGCCACTTCGCGAGCTTCCGATGACCCGTCCCGACCTGCTGCGCCGCCGCCTCGTGCAAGCCTCGCTGGCCTTGCCCGCTGCACCCTTGTTGGTTGCCTGCGCGGCGCCGATGCCGGTGTCGCTGAACACCACCACCACACCGGCCGCACGCGCGCTGTTGATGGAAAGCGCGCAGGCTCATGGCCTCGCCGCGTTCCAGGCGCTGCGTGACGTGAGCGTGCGTTACGAAGGCGAATGGCGCGCGCTGATCGGCCGCATCCAGCCCGCCATCGTCGACGCGAGTTTTCGCGCCAGCTCCGAAGAGCGCCTGCTGCTGCGCGAGGGCCTCGTCGCGCAGGCCCACACCGGCCCGGGCGGGCGCAAGCAGGTGCTGCGGCGTTTGGTGCCCGGCGGGCAAGGCGACATCCAGGTCTGGTTCAACGGCGAAGAAGCGCGCGATGTGGAGCGGCGCTCGGCGGCGGCGATCGTCGTCGACAACTACAGCCTGTTCCTGCTCGGCCCGCTGCTGCTGGCCGACCGCTCGTGGGCAGACAGGGTGTCGGGCATGGAGATCGCCGGTGTCGAGTGGGTCGCAGACCAGCAATGCGACGTGCTGCGGATGCACATCGCGCCGGGCAACGGCTTCTCGTCGCACGACCGGCTTGCGCTGTTCATCGACCGCAAGGAACGGCTGATGCGCCGCATCCGCTTCACGCTCGACGGGTTCGCGGGCACGCTCGGCGCCATCGCCGAGACCGAGACCTTCGACCACCAGACGCTGCACGGCGTGCGCTGGCCGACCCGCTTCTACGAAAGGGTTGTGCGCCCGATCAGATTGCCGGCGCACGACTGGCGCCTGACCGGGCTCGACGTGAACCGCGGCCTGCAGGCCCGCGAGCTCGCAGGTTCGACTTTCAGCGGCGCGGCGATGGCGCCGGCGGGCCGATTGAAAGTCTGACGCCGCCGCGTCGACGGCGATGTGGCCGCATCAGCCACGCATCAGCCGCAGCGTGAAGGCAAAACAACTGCCGGCGCCGGGTTCGCTGGTGACCTGCACTTCACCGCCCATCAGCTTGACGAGCCGGGCCACGATCGTCAGGCCCAGGCCGGTGCCGCCGTAGCGGCGCGTGATGCTGCTGTCGGCCTGCGTGAAAGGCTCGAACACGCGCGAGAGTTGATCCGGCGTCATGCCGATGCCGGTGTCGTGCACGGCGAAGTGCAGATCGAGCGCCCCCGCATCACCCGGTGCTTCAGCGCTCGACGGCCCTGAGACCTCCACGCGCACTTCGCCTGCTTCGGTGAACTTCAGCGCGTTGCCCACCAGGTTGATCAGCACCTGGCGCAAGCGCGTGGCGTCGCCGATCAATGCGTCGGGCACGGTCTCGGCCACGCGCCATTCGAGGCGCAGCGATTTGTCGCTCGCCGTCAGCGCGAGCGGTGACAGCGCTTCGGCGATGCACTGCTTCAACGAGAAGGTCTCCTGCTCCAGCAGCATCTGGCCGGCTTCGATCTTGGCCACGTCGAGCAGGTCGTTGATGATGACCATCAGGCCCTGCGCCGACTGGTGGGCAAGCGTGATGAACTGGCGCTGCTTGTCGGTCAGCTCGGTCTGCAGCACCAGCTCGGTCAGGCCCAGCACACCGTTCATCGGTGTGCGGATCTCGTGGCTCATGTTGGCGAGGAAGGCGCTCTTGGCCATGTTGGCGTTGTCGGCCACCACACGCGCCACTTCGAGCGCTTTCTGCACCGCTTTCAGGTCACCGATGTCGCGTGCATTGAACTGCATCGCCTTCTGGCCCGAGACCGGGTCGAGCACCGGGCGCACGTCGACCGCGTGCCAGCGCCGGCCTTGCAGCGTTTGCAGCTCGAGTTCGGCGCCGAAGGTCTGGCCGTTGCGCGCCTGGGCCGTGATGCGTGCGGCGACGGCGGGCTCGGAAAACATGGCTTCGAAGTCACGCTGGGCTTTGTGGGCCGAGCCCGGCACGGGGCCGAAAGCCTGTGCCGCGGCCGGGTTGCGCATCAACACCGCGCCACCGGGCAGGCTGTGCAGCGCGATGCGCACGGTGGTGTGCTGGACCGCGTCGACACCGCGCAGCGTGTCGGGGGCGATGCTCGCCGGCAAACGCTCCGAGACGAACAGCAGTGCCTGCGCGCCGTCGCCCAGCACGATGCCGCGCGAAACCAGGATCGAGGTGACCGGCTGGCCTTTGGGGTAGAGCGTCCAGGACTCGCGCAGCACTTCGCCACGCGCGTGCGCCTGCATCGTCAGCGCCAGGCGGGCGCGGGCGCTTTCGCTGGCGTCGGACATGTCGCGTGCCAGCAGCTCTTCCTTGCTGCCGGCGAGCCAGTAGGCGCAGCCGGCCGGGTTGGCCCACGGCACGCACATGCGGCGCGCGTCGAACACCCAGGCCGGCACGTCGAGCCACTCGTAGTAGGGCAGGCAGCGGGTGTCGAGCAACGGGATCATCGGGCTGGCCGTTGCGTGTGCCGGCTCAGCGCGAGCGCCGAACCCTGAGAATTTCGTCGAGGATCAGGCAGGCCGCGCCGATCGAGATGGCGCTGTCGGCGACGTTGAACGACGGGAACGCCCAACCGGCGTAGTGGAACTGCAGGAAGTCGACCACGTAGCCGCGAATGAAGCGGTCGATCACGTTGCCGAGCGCGCCGCCCAGGATGAGCGCCAGTGCCCAGCTGAACAGGCGCTGGCCACCGTGGTTGCGCAGCATCCAGACGATGAAGAACGCTGCCGCGATGCCGAGGCCGATGAAGAACCAGCGTTGCCAGCCGCCGGCGCCGGCCAGGAACGAGAACGCCGCGCCGGTGTTGTGGGCGCGCACGATGTTGAAGAAGGAAGTGACGGTGTGGCTGTCGCCGAGCTGGAAGGCGCCGACGATCAGCGTCTTCGTGAACTGGTCGGCCAGGATGATGAGGGCCGCGATGCCGAGCCAGGGCCAGAGTGATGCGCCGGATTTCTTCGATGCCATGTTCAGGCCACCTTGCGCGTTTCGCCGGCGCCGAACAGGTTGTTCGTGCAGCGGCCGCAGATCGTCGGGTGGGCCGCCTCAGTGCCCACGTCGTCGCGGTAGTGCCAGCAGCGCTCGCACTTGGTGGCGGTCGATGGCGTGACCGTGACCGCGAGTTCGGCGGCGCTGGCGAGCAGCGCCTGCGAGGTGATGGTGACGAACTTCAGGTCGTCACCGAGCGAGGCCAGCAGCGTGTGATCGGCTTCATTGCAGGCGATCATCAGATTCGCCTGCAATGACGAGCCGACCTGGCCCGACGTGCGCACCGCCTCGATCTGCTTGTTCGCCAGATCGCGGATCTCGCGGATGCGGCCCCATTTCGCGAGCAGCGCGTCATCGGCCCACGCGCTCACGTCGCTGTAGGTCTCGACGAAGATGGATGCCGACTTGCCCGGCGCGAACACCTTCCACGCTTCTTCCGCCGTGAAGCTCAGGAACGGCGCCATCCAGCGCAGCATCGCGTGCGTCACGTGCCAGAGCGCGGTCTGCGCCGAACGCCGCGCCAGGCTGCCGGGCGCGGTGGTGTAGAGCCGGTCTTTCAGGATGTCGAGGTAGAACGCGCCCAGGTCTTCGCTGCAGAACACCTGCAGTTTCGAGACGACCGGGTGGAACTCGTAGACCTGGTAGTGCGCCAGCACCTCGGCCTGGAACGCGGCGCTGCGCGCGAGCACCCAGCGGTCGATCTCGAGCATCTCGCCCTGTGGCACGGCGTCTTTCGTTGCGTCGAAATCGCTCGTGTTCGCGAGCAGAAAACGCAGCGTGTTGCGGATGCGTCGATACGCGTCGACCACGCGCGCCAGGATCTTGTCGTCGATCGCCAAGTCGCTCGAATAGTCGGTGGACGCACACCAAAGGCGCAGGATTTCGCCCCCGTACTTGGTGGCCGACTCGGCCAGCGGCATGTAATTGCCGAGGCTCTTGCTCATCTTGCGGCCCGAGCCGTCGACGGTGAAGCCGTGCGTCAGCAGGCCGCGGTAGGGCGCGTGGCCCTCGATCGCGCAGGCGATCAGCAGCGACGAGTGAAACCAGCCGCGGTGCTGGTCATGGCCTTCGAGGTAGAGATCGGCTTCCTGCTTGTCGCTCGTGGCGCCGGGGTGGCTGCCGCGCAAGACGTGAAAAAACGTCGAGCCCGAGTCGAACCAGACGTCGAGGATGTCGTTGCTCTTGGTGTATTGCGACGCTTCGCTTCCCAGCACTTCTTCCACCGTCAGCTTCGACCAGGCTTCGACACCGCCCTGTTCGACGATCGCCGCCGCGCGCTCGATCAGCGCCATCGTGTCGGGGTGCAGCTCGCCAGTGTCCTTGTGCAGGAAGAACGGCAGCGGGACGCCCCAGTTGCGCTGGCGGCTGATGCACCAGTCGGGCCGGTTGGCGATCATGTCGTGCAGGCGCGCCTTGCCGTTTTCCGGGTAGAAGCTGGTCTCTTCGATCGCGGCGAGCGCGATCTGGCGCAGCGTTTCTTTCGGCGGCTCGGTGGCGAACACGCCCGTGCCTTCGTCCATGCGCACGAACCACTGCGCGGCGGCGCGGTAGATCACCGGCGTCTTGTGGCGCCAGCAGTGCGGGTAGCTGTGCACCAGCGTCGCGGTGGCGAACAGCCGGCCGGCAGCTCGCAGCGCGTCGGCCACCAGCGGCGCGGCTTTCCAGATGTTCAGGCCATCGAATAAGGGCAACTCGGCTTCGTATGAGCCGTTGCCTTGCACCGGGTTGAGGATGTCTTCGACCGCCAGCCCGTGCGCGCGGCAGGAGTTGAAGTCTTCGATGCCGTAGGCCGGCGACGAGTGCACGATGCCGGTGCCGTCTTCGGCGGTCGCGTAGTCGGCCACGTAGACCGGCGACAGGCGGTCGTAGCCCTTGTCGACGTGGGCCAGCGGGTGGTGGAAGTTCAGCCCGGCCAGCGCCGAGCCTTTCGTCGTGGCGATCACGCTGCCCGTGAGCTCGTAGCGCGCCAGGCACTTCTCGACCAGGGCGCTGGCCAGCACGAGCAGGCCGCGCTCCGTGTCCACGAGCGAGTACTCGATTTGTGGGCCGACGTTGAGCGCCTGGTTCGCGGGGATGGTCCACGCGGTCGTGGTCCAGATGACGATGAACGCGTCTTTCGCGAGCGACGGCACACCGAACGCCGCGGCGAGCCTGGCCGGCTCGGCTGCCAGGAAGGCCACGTCGACGGTCTGCGACTTCTTGTCGGCGTATTCGATCTCGAATTCGGCCAGCGACGAGCCGCAGTCGAAGCACCAGTACACCGGCTTCAGGCCGCGGTAGACGAAGCCGCGCTCGATCACCTTCTTCAGCGCGCGGATCTCGTTCGCTTCATTGCCGAAGTCCATCGTGCGGTAGGGGTGCTCCCAGTCGCCGAGCACGCCCACGCGTTGGAAGTCGGCCATCTGCTGCGCGATCTGCTCGGTGGCGTAGGCGCGGCTCTTGATCTGCACCTCGGCGCGGCTCAGCTTGCGGCCGAAGGTCTTCTCGATCTGGTTCTCGATCGGCAGGCCGTGGCAGTCCCAGCCCGGCGTGTAGCGCGCGTCGAAGCCGGCCAGCTGGCGCGCCTTGACGATCATGTCTTTCAGGATCTTGTTGGCCGCGTGGCCCACGTGCAGCTGGCCGTTCGCATACGGCGGGCCGTCGTGCAGCACGAACAGCGGCTTCCCATGGCGTGCGTCACGCAGTTGTTTGTAGATGCCTTCGTCGGCCCATTCCCTGACCCAGCCCGGCTCGCGTTTGGGCAGGTCGCCGCGCATCGGGAAAGGCGTGTCGGGCAGGTTCAGCGTGGCTCGGTAGTCGGTTCGGGTGTCTGTGGACATGGTGAAACTCGGTGTGCTCGTTCGTGCGCCCGCTGCGGGGCCGCCGGATAGGTTGAAGCCGCGCGGGCGCAGGGCCGTCGCGTGCGGAATCAGGCTCGGAGGGAGCCCGTCAAATAATTCGATCGCGGCTGGTCTGGCGGTGTTGCGCGGCGTGGGCGGCCAGAAAGGCGCGCGCGTCGTCGGTGTCTTTGCTGATCGCAGCGGTGAGCGCCGGCAGCCCGTCGTAGCGGGCTTCGTCGCGAAGTTTGTGCAGCAGTTCCACCCGCACGAGTTTACCGTAGCCCCCCTCGGCACCGAGCGCGGCCGGCCAGGCCAGGCAGTAGACCTCCAGCAGCACCCGGCCGCCGTCGTCGACCGTGGGGCGTTTGCCCAGGCTGGCCACGCCGTCGATCGGCTGGTCGGCCAGCCCGTGGGTGCGCACCGCGTAGATGCCGAGCGCGGCCGGCTTGGGGTGGTGAAAGCGCAGGTTCAGCGTGCGAAAGCCGTCGCTGCGCCCGGCCCGGCTTTCGCCCAGGCTGCGCCCGAGCTTCTTGCCGTGGATCACGTGGCCGCTGATGCTGTAAGGCCTGCCGAGCAGGGTGGCGGCGCTTTCCATGTCGCCGGCCGCGAGCGCTTCGCGCACCGCCGAGCTGGAGACGCGCAGGCCGCGCACTTCGTAGCTGTTCATGCGTGCCACGTCGAAGCCGGCGGCCGGGCCGGCGGCGTCGAGCATGGCGTAGTCGCCGGCGCGTCTGGCGCCGAAGCGGAAGTCGTCGCCGACCAGCACGTAGCGTGTGCCCAGGCCGCGCACCAGCACGTCGTCGATGAAGGCCTGCGGCGTTTGCGCGGCGAAGGCGCGGTCGAAGCGCAGCACGATGGCCTGGTCGACGCCGCAGCGTTCGAGCTCGCTCAGCTTGTCGCGCAGCGTGGCGATGCGCGCCGGCGCCAGCTCGGGTTGGCCGGCGAGTTGGGCGAAGTAATCTCGCGGGTGCGGCTCGAAGGTCATCACGCACGAGGGCAGGCCGCGGTGCTGGGCTTCGGAGCGCAGCAGCGCCAGCATCGCCTGGTGGCCGCGGTGCACGCCGTCGAAGTTGCCGATCGTGAGGGCGCAGGCGGGCGCGATGCCGGGGTGGTTGAAGCCGCGAAACACTTGCATGCGCGGCATTATCGGGTGCGGCGCAGCAGCGCTCGCACCGGGCTCAGGCCGGGTCGGGCTGCTTCAGGTGCCGGTACACCAGCCCGCGCGAGACCCCGAGCTTGCGCGCCGCGCGCGAGACATTGCCGTCGCAGGCCTGCAGGGTCTGCTGCACCAGCAGGCGGTCGTTGTCGCGCAGGGTGCCGGCGGTGTCGGGAGCGATGGCGAAGGCCGGCGCGGCTGCGGTCGGCGCGTGCACCACCGGCGCGGCGGGCGGTGCCGCAGCCATCGAGGTGTCGCGGGCCTCGGGCACCTTGAACAAACGCGTCGCGCCATCGCGCGCTTGCAGGTGCGCGGCGAGCCACACGTTCAGGCCGTTCGGCAGCCGGTGCTGGCTCGGCGTGGGCGCGCGGGTCAGGCGCAGCAACGCGTTCAGATCGAGGCCGAAGACTTCGTCGGCACGCAGCCCGGCCTGGGCCTGCACCACGCCGGTCAGGCGCGCGCCCACGTTGTTGGTCCACGCGATGCTGCCGTCGGCGGCCAGGCCGGCCAGGCCTTCCATCGGCGTGCCCAGCATCGAGGCGGTGGTCTGCAGACGCACCACGATGTGGTCGAGCGACTGCGCGCGCAACAACTGGTTCTCGATCGTGGTGGCGTACATCGACACCACGGCGGCGGCGTCGAAGCCGAAGGGCTGGCCTTCGCTGGTCACGTCGAGCACCGCGGCGAGCCGGCCGTGCACGTCGTGGATCGGCGCAGCGGCGCAGTACATCTGCTGCAGGCTGCCGAAGAAGTGCTCGGCCCCGAGCACCAGGCAGGCCTGGCCCGAGTGCGTGGTCACGCTCGGCGCGGCGGTGCCGACGTGGGCTTCGGCCAGGTTGGCGCCGACGCGGCGCGCCAGCGGAATCAACACCTCGTGCGGGTTCGGCGACGAGCGTGTGGCGTGCACGACCACGCCGTGCGGGTCGGTCAGGATCGCGGTGCAGGCGGTGCCGGCGAGCGTGGTCTCGAGCTGGCTCAGGTCGGTGGCGGCGGCTTCGAGCAGTTGCCGGCTGCGCGCCAGCGCCGAGTGGATGCGGCTCGCCGTGACCGGGTTGAAGGCGATGTTCTCGCCCGGGTCGCGGCGCGCCTGCACGCAGCGTGACCACGACTGGATCACCAGGTCGCTGATCAGCCCCGACGGGCGCACGCCTTCTTCGAAAAAGCGCTGCCGGGCAAGCGCCATGCGCTGCTGCGGCGTGGAGAAAAAGGGTTGGGTGGGCAGGGCGCTCGGCTCGGATCGCTGCATCTGAATCTCGCTGGAGTCGACCCGGTCGATGATCGCTCATTCGGGCCGGGCGCACCACAAAGGCATTCCCCAGCCCGGGTCAGAGCGCCACCGCCGCCGTGCGGTCGGGCACCGCGGGTGCGCGCTGGCGCAGCACCTGCCGGCGTTGCCAGAACGGCGTGTCGAAGCGCTGCTCGGCGGCGTAGTACTGCGCGCGTTCGATCAGGTAGGCGCTGCATTCCGCGTCACGCGCGATCTCGTAGTCGGCCAGCGCCGCATCGGCCGCTTCGGGGCGCGTGAGCAGCGTGTGGGTGGTGTCGGCTGCGGCCTGGGCCGTGCGCAGCGCGCGCAGCACGCCGCTGCCCGACACCGGGTCGACCGCCAGCGCAGCGTCGCCCACCGTGAGCCAGGGGCCGCCGGGCTGTGCGCCTTCGCGGCGCATGCGCTGGCTGTGCGCGCAGTGCACCAGCGGGCGCGACACGGCCTGCGCGCCGCCGACGCGCAGACGCGAGGCCCGGGTCGATTGCAGGATCGCCTGCCAGCGCTCGGCGCCGGTCAGCCGCAGTTGCGCGCACAGGTCGGCGTCGGTCATCAGCATCAGGATCATCGCGGCGTTCCCGGTCGAGGCGGCGCCTGGCAGCGGTGCCGAGTACCACCAGCCTTCGAGCCCGGCCTCGACCAGCAGGTGACTTTCCTCTACGGCATTCACCCCAGCCCAACGCATCGCCACACCGACCAGCCGGTCGAACACGAAGCGCTGCGCGCCCTGCGAGCGCGCCACCTGGGCGCGGCGGCCGGTGGCGTCGATCAACACGCGGGAGCGCAGGGTTTGCGCTTGCGCCGGTGCCTCGGCGCTGCTGCAGGTCGTGTCCAGGCGCCAGCCGCCGTCGCGGTACACGCTGCGCTGCAAGGCCGTTCCTTCGAAAAGGTGGGCGCCGGCGGCCGCGGCGCTGCCCGCGAGCATGTGGTCGAAGGCGCGGCGGTCCACGTGCCAGCCGCAACCGTAGGGGCTGATCAGGTGCGAGTACGACTGCTGGACCGCTTCACCCCACAGGCTGACGGTGCCCCAGGAAGGCAGCGGTGCGAGCGCCATGAACTCGGGCCACACACCGAGCTCACGCAGCGGCTCCTGCACGTCGGGCGCGAGCGACTCGCCGACGCGCGGCAGCTCGAAGCGCGTGCGCTCCAGCAGCGCCACGCGCCAGCCACGCTGCGCGAGCCGGCGCGCGGTGGCCGAGCCGGCCGGCCCGGCGCCGACCACCGCCACGTCGAAGATCAGGTCTTGCGGATCGGCCCCCATGCCTCAGCCGTCCTGCGCCGGGTTGCGGCCGGCCCCGTGTGCGCAGTGGCCTTCGAGGCACTTGCGGATGTGGTCGAGGTCGAGCCCGGCCGCGCGCAACTGCTTCTCGAGCTCGGGCTCGATGGCACCGCCGCGCCGCAGCAGGCACTTGAGCAGCTCGCACAGGCGTTCGTCGCGTTCGTTCAGCAGGTCGATCAGCGGGTCACGGCCACCGCCGGTGGGGGAGTCGCCGCCGCGCCACACGACCGCCGTCAAGGTCTGCTCGCGCGTGAACGGCAAGCCCTTGCGGCTGCGGCCGCGGGCGCGCACGCGCAGCTTGTGAACCCCGGCGCTGGCGGCGATGAACTGCGCGCTGTACCGGCCCGGCTCGGTGCTCGTGAAGTTGAGCTCGCCGGTCGAACCGTCGGGCCGGGTCCATTCGGCCCAGACCGTGCCCTGGCCTTGCAGCGGCACGCCCGATTGCGTGAGCGAGGCCAGCACGTCGATGCGCGCGCCGGGCTCGTAGCCGCTCTGGTGCAGTTCGGCGCGCAAGGCCACGTTGGAGTAGCTGTGCACGATCAGGCTGTACGGCAGGGTGCGGCGCCCGCCGCTGCTGCTGGCGGCGTTGGGTGCGGCCGCGCCGGCGGCGGCCGCGTTGAAGTTCGACACACCCACGGCCGCGCTTTGCGCCACGGCGAAGCTGCGCTGCTGCTCGGTCATCACGCTTTGCCGCTGCAGGCTGCGCAAGCGCTGCGCCGGGCTCGCGTGCAGGCCGCGGGCGATGCCGGGGTCGATGCCCTGTTCGTGCTCGTTGTTGCGGGTCAGGCGCGGGCGGCCGATGGTGAGCAGCGCGTGCCAGGTGCCGCCCTGGTCGAAGCGGTCGGCGACGAGTTGTGTGGGCAGCACCAGCCGGTACAGGCTCACGCCGTTGCCGAGCGAAAAGCGCATCGCCGGTTCGCTCAGTGCGCGCCACGGTTCGA